>SKEG01000047.1_pt1 | contig 147142 bp, 109 predicted proteins | sample 4826631 | NCBI WGS metagenome assembly SKEG01 (sample SAMN11008815, study PRJNA524170) | human gut metagenome | biome: Human fecal sample; material: Feces; isolation source: fecal sample from pouch patient p26, p34, p50 | host: Homo sapiens | place: Israel: Tel-Aviv | collected 2016-11-02
CCCCTCCCGTCGGGGCTTTAGCCCGGGCGCCATGCGGCGCCCGGGGGTATCCGGTATTACCCGTCCTTTCGGGCGGCTATCCCGGGGGAGGGGGCAGGTTCTCCACGTGTTACTCAGCCGTTCGCCACTCGCTTCTATCCGAAGATAGGTGCCGTTCGACTTGCATGTGTTAGGCGCGCCGCCAGCGTTCATCCTGAGCCAGGATCGAACTCTCCGTCCAAAATAAATGGGCTTCGAGCCCGTCCGGTCCTCACAACTATTAGCTGATCGGTTCCGTTCGATTCATATGGTTTTAGTATAGGAAAAGGAATTTCTCGGGGCCGCCTCTCGGCGGCCTTGCGAAAAACAAATCCAAGTTAGACCATTTCAAATGGTTCGATGTCTGCCCGGATGCGACACATCTGGTGTGTCCATCCTCGCAGTATCCGGTTCTCAAGGTGCACGCTCTGCGGCTCATCCGGTTCCACCGGGCCGCGCGGCAAGGAGATATATTGCCAGACCGGAGGGGCCCCGGGGGCGGGAATCGCGCACTCCATATTTTGTTCACAAATGAATAGGTCCCTCAGTCGCATCACTGAGGTTAAAACTGAAGCATTGGCTTCTGATATTGGCGATGACCAGCTGTTTTATGTGTATTGAGACATCGGTCATCTCTGGAGCGCTACTTTACTCCAAAGGCATCAGTTATTTGTTTCCCATCGGTAAAAGGCGGGTTTTGTTCGCCAAGCGTTCTTATATATAGATAGATACGGGTTCGAACCCGTGCACCGGCAACAAAAAAGCGACCAACCGGAGTCGATCGCTTTCTTTTCTATGGTGGGCCGTCAGGGGTTCAGCCTGCTTCGCAGGCGGCCGCTGCGGCGCTTTCGCGCCTTGCGCGCTGCGCTGGCAAACGCTCACGCGTTTACTCAGCTCCGCGCCCCGACGGGTTCGAACCCATGAAAGGGCGACAAAAAAGACGGCCAACCGAAGTTGACCGTCTCAACAATCTTTGGGTGGGCCGTCAGGGGTTCGAACCCTGGACCTTGGGATTAAAAGTCCCCTGCTCTGCCAGCTGAGCTAACGGCCCGCGGGTGGCATTGTACCACGGTCTGGGACTATTCCCAACTCCATTGGCCGTTCTGGAAAATCACAACTTCACGTCCATCAGGCGTAATGCCCGTAATATCGATGTCGTCCGTGCCGATCATAAAATCGACGTGCGTGCTCGAGACGTTAACGCCATGCTCCAGGAGCTCCTCCTTGGACATGTCATACCCACCCTCGATGCATTCGGGGAAACCGACACCTAGCGCGAGATGGCAGCTAGCGTTCTCGTCATAGAGCGTGTCATAGAACAGAACGCCGCTTTCGCGGATCGGAGTGTTCTTGGAAATGAGCGCGACCTCGCCCAGATGAGCGGCACCTTCATCGGTGTCAATAATGCTCGCAAGCGTTGCCTTGCCCACGCGGGCGTCGTAGTCCACCACGCGGCCGCCCTCGAACTTAATCCAAAAATCTTCGACTTTATTGCCGTGGTGGATGAGCGGCATGGCCGAGTACACGATACCGTCGGCGCGCATGCGATCGGGCGAGGTGAAGACTTCCTCGGTGGGAATGTTGGGGAAGAAGGGGTGTCCATCGGGCGTCTTGCCCTTGCCGCCGGCCCACTCGTGACCCTTCGTCATGCCAATCGTCAGATCGGTTCCATTTGCCGCGGTGTAATGCAAGTAGTCGAAACGATTGTCGTTCAGGAAACGCAGGTTCTTTTCGAATGCGGCGTCATGGAGTTCCCAGTCGCTCTCCGGGTCCTGGCCATCGGCGCGCGCGGTGTGCAGAATCGCATTCCACAGTTTATAGATTGCAACCTCATCGGCGTCTCCTGGGAACACCTCGTGCGCCCAAGCCACGACCGGAGCGCCGGCGATGCACCACGGATTGATGTTGTAATCCAGTCCACGGCGGAAAACTTTGCACTGCGTATTCCTCGCCTTTGATGCCGCGGCCGGCTTGGCTGGATCGATGCCCTTGAGGGCCGCAGGATCCGCACCTTCGATAAAGACAAAGCAGGCACCATCCTGGGCCAAGGAATCCAGCTGCATGCGCTTCCACTCGGGTGTCTGCTCAAAATAGCTTTTCTCGACATGCTCGTACGTGAACCTCGTCACGGCATCATCGGCCCAAATGACCGTCACGTGGCCGGCGGCGGCAGCATAGGCCTCCGCGACCACCACGCGCGCAAACGGCGCGCACTCGACCGGAGACTGAACGACGACCTCCTGGCCGGGCTTGACGTTTACGCCCTTGCGGACGACCAGGCGCGCGTAGTTTTTAATCTTGGGCTCCAGGGCCTTCATGCCCTCCAGAGCCTCTTCGACCGTCAGGGCAGCTCGAATCATGTGCCACTCCATCTATCTATAGAACAGTAAAAAGGCGCGCCGCAAAAACGACGCGCCTTATATCTTAGCGATAAGTATGTATGCAAACGCTACTTCTTCTTGGAGTCCTTCTGGTCCTCCTCGGCAGCCGCGCGCTCAATAAGAGCGTTGAGCTTGTTCTCGGACATGCCCTCGGCCTGCGCGCGGTACATGTTGCGCAAGGGACGAATACGAGCGAAGTCGTAGATAAAGTCACCCAGGATGATGACATAGGACAAAACGATGCCGACCATCTGGACAGGGCTGGACACCATGCCAGCGGGAGCGAAGTACAGCGAGGCCCAAATTGCCACGACGAGCACCATGCCAATGGCGAGCACAATCCACCAGATGCGACGGCGCTTGGTGTAGTCCTCGTCCTGCTTGAGGAGGATATTCGACACCGTATAGATGCGGTCCTCCTTGGCGCGCTGCTTGGCCTTGCGGGCGCGCTTCTCCTCTTTAGAGAGGCCCTCGAGGTTCTCGCCCTTCTCGAGCTCTTTGCGGCGTGCCTTAGACGAAGCCGGCACGACGCGAACGGAGCTCGCTGCTTGGCGGGCGGGCTTAGCAGATGCGGCAGACTTGCGCGCAACCCCGGTAACTTCGTGGGATTGCGTGCGCTTGTTCGTGGCGCTACGGGTACTCACTTATGCGTTCTCCTTCATGCTTGTGAACTGGGAGCCGGTGATGATCTGGAAGGCCTCGCGATAGCGCTCGGACGTGCCATCGATGACCTCGGCGGGCAGGTGCGGGGTCTCCCCCGTCATATCCCAGTTGGCCTTGAGCCAATTGCGGACGAATTGCTTGTCGTAGCTAGGCTGGATCTTGCCCTCCTCGTAGCTGGCAGCAGGCCAGAAACGGCTGGAGTCGGGCGTGAGGCACTCGTCGATCAGCGTGACCTTGCCATCAATAACACCAAACTCGAACTTGGTGTCGGCAATGATGATGCCACGGGTCGCGGCGTACTCGGCAGCGGCCTTGTAGATCTTGAGGGAAAGGTCACGAATCTGCGTGGCGATGTCCTCGCCCACGATCTCGCAGCAACGCTCGAACGAGATGTTCTCGTCGTGGTCACCGATCTCGGCCTTCGTGGACGGCGTGAACAACGGCTCGGGAAGCTTGGAAGCCTCGGTCAGGCCCTCAGGCAGCTGGATGCCGCAGACGGTGCCGTTCTCGTCGTAGGTCTTCTTGCCCGAACCGGTCAGATAGCCGCGGACGATGCACTCGATAGGAATCGTCTGGGCCTTCTTAACCAGCATGGCGCGGCCAGCGAGGTAGTCACGATACTCAGCAAACTCCTCGGGGAAATCCGCCGGGTCGATGGAAACGAGATGGTTGGGGACGATGTCGGCAAACTTATCGAACCAGAATGCCGAGATGCGATTGAGCACCTCTCCCTTAAACGGAATCTCGTCGGGAAGAATGAAGTCGAACGCAGAAATGCGGTCGGTGGCGACCATCAGCAGGTTTTCACCGGCATCGTAAATATCACGAACCTTGCCACGGGAATCCGGACGACGCTCCATCGTTGTCACGTGAGTCACTCCTTACCTAAATACGACAGAAATGCGGGTTCTTTCCCGCATGTTTTCGCAAACTCGGAGCGGCAGGGACGCGGCCCCTCCTTCACCGAATAGCGAAAAGCTAGTGCTCCATTGTAGTAGATGCCGCGTCTGCCGTGTGCTCGCGGGGCAGATGAATTGTAAAAGTCGTACCCTTTCCAAGCTCCGACTCCACGGATATGTAGCCATGGTGACGCTCGACAATCTGCTTGGTCACGGCGAGGCCGACGCCCAGGCCGCCAGCTTCGCGGGCGCGGCTGGCATCGGCGCGCCAAAACCGCCCGAAAATGCGCGACAGATCGTCCTTGGCAATACCGATGCCGGTATCAGAAACGGCAATGCTGACGTGCCTGCGGTCACTGAGCACCGACACCACGACCCAACCGCCCTCGGGGGTGTAGCGCATGGCGTTGCTCATGAGGTTGATAACACATTGCGTGATCATGTCGGGATCTGCCTCGACAACGTCATCGTGGCCCTGCGTCTCATCTGCAAAGCGCAAACGCAGGTCACGGTCGGCAAACAGGCGCTCCTGGCCATTCACAATCGATCGCACGAACGGAACCATGTCCACCGGTTCTAGATTGAGCGGAGCCGTGCTGTTTTCCATACGCGATAGGTCGAGCATCTGCTGCACCAGACGAGCCAGGCGACGCGTCTCGGAAGCAACGGTCTCCAAATGCTCATCGTCGGTGGGATACACGCCATCCTGCATGGCCTCGACCGTTGCGAGCATGGCCATAAGCGGCGTGCGAAGCTCGTGTGCAACGTCTGAGGTCAGGCGCTTCTCGTGTTTCATATCCTTCTCGAGCGAAGTGGCCATCTCATCGAAGGTCTCACCCAGCTGATCGATCTCGTCATCACCGCGCAGTCCCGTGCGAGCCGACAGGTCGCCGTCACGGATTTGCTTTGCGGTACTGGTGATGCGATGAATCGGCTTGGTGAGCATGCGCGACACGAGCGATCCGATAACGACCGAAATGCAGATTGCAACAACCGCGGCGAGGGCCATGGCGTTAAAGGTCTTCTCCCTAAACGCAGAGTCCGCCTTGGTGAGCAGAGCGTCGGAGCCGATGGCCCACAGCTTTACCTGTCCGACATGCTCGCCGGAAGACGTTACAATCTCGACGTTAGCAACGCTATCGGAGTCGGTTGGAGCAGACGAGACCGGGCTATGCGATGCCCTCTTGCCGCTCGTGTCGTCGGTCGTAGCCTGGTTTTCGCGTACATCGGCGGTGGCGCTTGCCGAGGGCCAGGAATCGTCATAAACGATCACGCCCTTTTTATTGACGACCTGCATGCCCAGATCGTCGGAAACCAAACTCGACGTTGCGACCGTGCGCAGTTCTCCCGCGGTCCAAGAGCCGTTTTCCTCATATGAGGTTGCCAACTTCTCGGCAGCGGAATTTGCGATTTCGACGATATTGGAGCGTGTGTAATCCGAAAAGACCGTGCCCCACACAACAGAGACAACGCCCACCAGCACCAATACCGTCATGAGCGATGTCAGAGCAAAAGCAAGTGCCATGCGCGAGGGATAGCTCATCGTTGGCCGTGAATCGGAACGAGGCGTGTTCCAACTAGCCTTGGAACCCGCCTCGCTCTCCTGCTTGTGCTTTTGTCCGATTTCAAAGCGCGCAGGTGTCATATGTGATTTCCCTATTTCTCGTCCGACTTATCGGTCTTGGCCGGAGCCTCGAAGCGATAGCCGACACCATGGACGGTGTAGAGCCACTTGGGCTTCTTGGGATCATCGCCCAGCTTGGCGCGAAGATTCTTCACGTGGCTATCGATAGTGCGCTCATAGCCCTCAAAGTCATACCCGAGCACTTTCTCGACCAGCTCCATGCGGTTATACACACGGCCGGGATGGCGGGCAAGCGTGGTGAGCAGCTTGAACTCGGAAGCCGTCAGATCGACTTCCTTGCCCTCGACCAAGATCTTGTGGCCCGAGATATCGATGACCAGATCGCCGAAGTCGAGTACCTCGACGGCGGGCTCGTCGGCCTGATGGGCACGGCGGAACAGAGCGCGAACGCGGGCGACGAGCTCGCGCGGCGAGAACGGCTTAATCAGATAGTCGTCGGCGCCGAGCTCAAGACCGATAATACGGTCCTCGATCTCGCCCTTAGCCGTCAGCATGATGATGGGGACATCCGAGGTATCGCGAATGGTGCGGCAAACGCGCTCGCCGGGAATCTTGGGGAGCATAAGGTCGAGCACGACCAGGTCGAACTGATGCTTCTCGAACTCCTCGATCGCGGACTGGCCGTCGCCGACGCCCACAACCCAGTAGCCTTCGCGCTCGAGATAGGCAGCGACGGCGTCACGGATTGCCTTCTCATCCTCGACCAGCAGAATCTTTTTTGCATCTGAAGCCATAACACGGCCCCCCTGTCTCAATTAGCTAAGAACAAGCCCATTTTAACGCACCTGAGCCCGCCGGATGCCGCTATGACGCGGCAGCTCGGCGGGCGGTACTCACAATTACAACGCGTTTATTCCCCTGTTGGCGCCTTTTTAACCCCTCTAAGCTTAAAGAGAGAATAGGCGTGCAGTGACCGTCTCTGGTATACCCTGGCTGTTGCGCACCGTGGCGTACGTAAGGAATGAGTCCGATTTTCCCGCCGTAGCTGGATAATCGCCATACTCCAAAGCGCGGTCGGGCGACAGCAGCGAGCCATAGGTCTTGGTAGAGGTGTCGATCAGAAAATGCGACGCCTGTACCTTAACAAGGTATTTATTCTTCTTGCCAGCCGCACATGCGAGCGGCTCGCGTGACAGAAAGAGGTACGGCCCTCCCTCATTACCGATATACGTGCCCATATTGCCCAGGCTGCCCACGCCACTATAGGCCGCCTCGATAGAAAACACGAAGGTACCGCCCATATACACGGCCTCGAAAGGCGAGACTGACGAGGGAAGGACTAGCTGGGCACGCTTGGTGTTGTTGCCGTCGGTCAGATCGATTGCCGTTATGCCGTAGTAGACGCCCTCGTCGTTGCGGACACGCGGCGAGATGGTCAAAATGCCGTCGCTCGCGCGCGGGGCCGATGCAAAGCGGCCCGTCGATTTCCAAATTACCTCGGCCTTGGATTCATCAAGCGAGCGACGATAGCAAAACGAATCACTACTCGTTTTATTGCCGCTTGCCGAAGGCATTTTATACCAGATGACCGATGACCCGAACGCCGTAAACAGGGGCGGATCATAGTCCTTGCCACCTCGATCGAGCTCAACCACGTCGCCAGAGAGCGAAGCGCCCGACAGATTTTGAGCGTAGAGCTTCCACGATGAATTGGCAAAGTTCATCTCAACCCACGCGAATACGCCGTCGCCGGCACGGACATCGTAGAATGCATATCCCGCGCCCTCGATAGGATCCTCGATTAATGTGGTAAGCGAGCCATCACCCAGGTTGAGCACACCGAGTGTGTTGGCGTGCAGCGCCGATGCGGGCGCCATCATCGCCGCGGCGTAATCGCCGTCGCAGTAGTACAGCAGCGTACCCAGAGGCAGCGTCCACGACGCCGCCGGCTCAAGATCGATGTCGACTGCCTCGTACTCATCCGTAATCGAGATGATCTTGGAATCGTCCTTGATAACCTGCGGCTCGCCGGCGGCATCATCGCTGGTGCCCGTTTTTTTCGAGCATCCGGCAAGTACCGTGGCAGCGCCCGCGGCAGCCCCACCGAGTACGAAGCCGCGACGCGATATTCCGTTCTTGATGTGATCGGCGATACCCATTAGGCGATCTCGGCGCGAGCGGCCTCGATGGCGCGCGTAAGCTGGTCGGCGCAGGAGGTCTTTTTCATACCGCAGGTATTACCGGCGAGAACCTCGATTACGCGATCGGCAGGAGCACCCTCGACCAGCTTGGAGATTGCCTTGAGATTGCCGTCGCAGCCACCGGTAAACTCAACGCCTATCACCTTGTTGCCGTCATCGGAAAGGTCAAGGTGAATATTGCGAGCACACACGCCTTGAGGCTTGTAATCAAACGAAATCATGCGATCCCCTCTCAGAATGTTATTCGAGACGACTATTATCCCCGTCTTTCCCTAAATGCAACGAGGCGCTTTGCCGGCAACACACATTACCAGCAAAGCGCCCTAAAAAGCTAACGTTATGCCCGAACCTACTCGAAGCTCAGCTGCTCCAGACGATCAAAGACCGTGTCGATACGGGTGAGGAAGTCCCACGGATCAAAGATCTCGTCGAGCTTCTCCTGACTGACGGTGCAGCGCGGGTCGGCCTCGAGACGCTCCTTAAAGGTGGGGCCGGAGACGCAATCCTGTACCTCGTGCCAGGTTGCCATGGCGTTCTCCTGCACAATGGCGTACGCGTCCTCGCGGGTGATGCCCGTGTCGACGAGGGCGAGCAGTACCTTGGAAGAGAAGATGAGGCCGCGGGTCTTATTGAGGTTGGCCATCATGCGGGCGGGATACAGCTGCAGGCCGTCGATAACGCGGATGAGGCACTGGAACATGTGGTCGAGGGCGATGAAGCTATCGGCCTGGGCGACGCGCTCGGCAGAGGAGTGCGAAATGTCACGCTCGTGCCACAGGGCGACGTTATCGAAGGCAACCTGGGCGTTGGACTTCACGACGCGCGACAGACCGCAGACTTTCTCCATGGTGATGGGGTTGCGCTTGTGCGGCATGGCTGAGCTGCCCTTTTGGCCCTTACGGAACGGCTCCTCGGCCTCGAGCGTATCAGTCTTCTGCAGATTGCGGACCTCGGTAGCGATGCGCTCGCAGGTGGCTGCGGTGGTGGCGAGAACGCCGGCGAGATAGGCGTGATGGTCGCGGCTGATAACCTGCGTGGACAGCGGGTCGTGAACCAGGCCCAGGTGCTCGCAGACATACTCCTCGACGAACGGCTCGATGGAGCTGTACGTGCCGACAGCGCCCGAAATAGCACCGAAGGCAACATTCTTGCGGGCGTCCTCAAGACGATCCAGATCGCGCTTGAGCTCCCAGGCCCAAGAGCCAAACTTCATGCCGAAGGTCATCGGCTCGGCGTGGATGCCATGAGTGCGGCCGGCACAGAGCGTGTTGCGCTCCTCAAAGGCGCGACGCTTGCAAATCTCGCCGAGCTTCTTGACGTCCTCGATGATCAGGTCGCAGGCCTGGGTGAGCTGGTAGCACAGGGCTGTGTCGCCCAGATCCGAGCTGGTCATGCCATAGTGAACCCAGCGGCTGGGCTTGGGGTCGCCCTCGGGAACATCGGCATCGATGTATTCCTTCATGTTGGTCAGGAAGGCAATGACGTCGTGGCGCGTGACTTCCTCGATCTCATCGACCTTCGCCTTCTCAAAGTTGGCATGGTCGCGGATCCACTGGGCCTCGTCTTTGGAAATACCGATCTTGCCGAGCTCCGCCTGGGCCTCGCAGGCCAGAACCTCGATCTCCTGCCAAATGGCGTACTTGTTCTCGAGGGAGAAGATGTGTCCCATCTCCGGGCGGGTATAGCGATCGATCATAGCGGCTCCTTTTTGGTTATTGGCACGTTGGTCGTAACCTAACCATTGTACCGTGCGCAGGTGCAAGTATGGGCAGCAGGCATTAACCTAACATTTTGCCGCAAGAGCGGCCATGGGGACATCCGCGTATTTGCTTCGCAAATACGCACCGGCTGCGGTCGGCAGACCCGGTCCGCGCACACGCACGGGCACAGCGGGTTGGACCCGACGTTCCCGAGGTCCCCCGTACTCGATGGAGCGGGCAACGGGACATCCGCGTATTTGCTTCGCAAATACGCACCGGCTTCAGGCGCCTGTCGGCGCCTTCGCCTGCTCGCTACAAACGCTTCGCGTTTGCTTAACGCTCGCACCCTGGCGGGTTCGAGTCCCGGCGCTTGGTAGTAAAAAGCACGGCAACGTAACGCTGCCGTGCTTGTGCTTTTTACTGGAGCGGGCAACGGGACTCGAACCCGCGAGTGTCAGCTTGGGAAGCTGATGCCTTACCACTTGGCGATGCCCGCATATGTGGGGGATAGTATAACGCGGTTGTCTTGTTCGATACAAGAGTGGCGATGCTTGTTTTAGCTGTGGAGATTCGTTTGAAAATCGCGTCAATTGTGGAGATGAGGACCTTTGACCTCCTGTTCTCCTTATCTTCTACCTGCGCTTTTGCTTGATTGTTGTATTTGAGCTCAATTTGTCAGGAATTGGGCAAGCTTTTGGTCAGGCTCCGATACTTACCCGCATGAACCTCGGGGGTAGCCTCATCCTACGCGTCGCAGCCTCCCCGTGCGACGCACGAGGGATAAGGAGCAGCCATGTCCAACGCACCCACGCACTCTGTCCACAGCGCAATCGCAACAGGTCCGCTGCTCCTGCTCCTCTTCCTGCTTTTCGGCTGCCTGGCACCGGGAGCCGCATTTGCCGTCGATGGCTACGACCAGCTCGGCTTCCGCACTATTAGCGATGATTGTGGGCCCTTCTTCATCGGCAAGTATGAAGCTCAAGACACCTCGATTGCCTACTGCATGAACCAGGAGCGCCCCGGCCCCACCAAACCGGGCGGCCCATGGCTCAACTTTGATCAAGGCTGGGTGTGGCTCGACGACGAGTTCGCGGCAATCGTTTGTCACGGATATCCCACCACCACGTCGTTTGGCGGTTACCATCTTTCACCCGATCGCGCCCGCGCCGCCACCCAGCTTGCCGTATGGATGCTCAACGGCACTACCCATGTCGACGGCACCTACTCCTACACGACCGCTCAGGGTAAAACCAAGAGCGGACGCTTTACCGCCGACAATGAAGTCGTGGCGGCTGCGCGGTGGCTCCACGACAGCGCAAAATCAGGAAGCATCAAAGCCGCTCCGCACCGCGCGCGACGCTATCTAGGAGCCGTATCGGGCGGCAGCAAACGTCAAGACATGCTCTATGTACTGCCGGCGGTCTCTGTTTCCTTCCAAAAGCAGTCTGCGAACACCGTTATTACCAGCGGAAACAATACCTATCAGTTTACCGGGGCAACATTCGATGTTTTTGAGAGCGCCAGCGGCGCACGTGTTGGTACCATCCAGATGGACGGCAACGGTCGAGCACAGGCAACACTCCTACCCAACACGGCGTACTACCTGATTGAAACGAAGGCGCCGGCCGGCTATGTCCCCCGTCGTGATCGCATCGCTTTTACCACGGGGAATGACGGCGGGCGGGTCGCCATTGATGAACAGCCCGGCACCATCAACCTGCGTATCGTAAAACTCGATGCCGCGACGAATGCCGGCCCCCAGGTGGGATCTTCACTCGCAGGAGCAGAGTTCACGTGTGTGTCGCAATCAACCCCTGGATGGGCACAAATCCTCACGACCGACGAAAGCGGTCGGGCCACCCTCGCCGATGTCCCCTTAGGAACCTTTACCATCTACGAATCAAAAGCCCCCGAGGGCTACCTGCCATCCAACGATAGCTGGACCTATACCGTTGGAGCCGACCAGCTCGGCGATTCAGGCGTGGTCGAGATCGAATCTCGCATTTCCGATATCCCCATTGCGTTTAACCTTGAGATTTCCAAATTCAAGGATTACGGCAATAGCGACCAATCCGGCCTGGAGCAGCCGGCGGGTGGTGTTGTCTTTGAGGTTGTCAGCAACAGCTCTCAGCAGGTTGTTGGCACACTGACCACAAACATCTATGGCTTTGCCTCCACCAAAGATCAGCCCGAAGCATGGTTCGGCACAGGCAAGCGACCCGCCGGTGTCCACGGAGCCGTCCCATACGACCGTGCCGGCTACACGGTTCGCGAGGTTCCGGAAACCGTCCCCGAGGGTTTTAAACGTGCAGGGGAATGGACCGTCGGGGCCAATCAGATTTCCGACGCCGCCGAGCTTCAATATATCGTGGACAACCACGCGCTGTCGACGCATCTCCAGATTGTAAAACGCGATGCCCAAACAGGCGCTTCTGTTCCCCTAGCCGGATTCACCTTCCAACTCCTCGACAGCAATCACGAACCTGTCTCACAAACTTGCTGGTATCCAGCACATAACGTAATGGACACCTTTACGACTGACGCGACCGGGACCGTCACACTGCCCGAATCGCTCGTGCCGGGCACCTATTATGTACGCGAAACCTCGGCCAAAGAGCCCTATCTTGTCGGCGAAGAGATCGAGGTAAACATACCCGCCGACATGAACCTAACGCCCGTTGCAGTCGCCTCGTATTATGACCACGCCGCGACCGGAAACATCAGGATCGTTAAAACCGATGCCATAGACGGCAGCAGCCTCGCGGGCGCCGTCTTTGAGATCCGTGCCTCGGGTGATATCGTGCGCCCCGACGGTAGCATTGCCGCGCTCGACGGTGAGACTGTCGCTACCGTCACGACGGATGAAACTGGAGAAGCACGCGCGGACAACCTCCCGCTGGGACCTGGCACCGCACGCTACGAGGTTGTCGAGACTCAAGCGCCGGCAGGGTTCTTGCTCGATCGAACAACCCATATTGTCGACCTTACTTATGCCGACCAGAAAACACCCGTTGTAGAAGCACGGCTTAACGTATCCGACGATTACACCAAGGTTGATATCTCCAAGGTCGATGCAAGCGGCGAGCAGGAAGTGGAAGGCGCACAACTCACCTTATATGGTCCCGATAAAACCGAAATAGACTCCTGGACCTCATCCGACAAGCCGCACCGCGTCGAACATCTTGCACCCGGCACCTACTCGTTGCGCGAAATGATGTCTCCGCGGACCTATGACCTTGCCGAGGAAATAACGTTTGAAATAAAGGATACGGGAGAAGTCCAATCCGTCGCGATGAAGGATGCGCCCATCGAGATCAAGGGACAGGTCGACAAGCGTCAGGAACTTGTCCAACCTATCGAAAAGGGCCTGTTGGCTAACGGCGATGGTAAAAACCGCGCCACGACGCAAACCAATAGTGATGGGCTTTTCTCCTATACCATCGATGCTCGAAACGATTCCGCTACTTGGGTTGATGAGTTTACGATTACCGATGATCTTGAGTGCGCCAAAGACGGCACAGCGAGATTCATCTCAATCGAAACCCCCGTCGCCATCGGCGACCTCAACGGTCTGTGCAACGTATGGTATCGCACGACGCCGTTGGACTCGACAGACGTCGATGAGCCGGCAAACGCGACACTTGACGATGGACACGAAAATCCTTGGCTTGAGTCCGACGAAGTAAAAGAGAGCCTGGGTGAGGACTGTCGCCTCGTCGATTACGACGGTTGGCACCTCTGGAAGGCGGATATCTCGACCACGGAATCCACCACACTCGAGGCGAAAGAACTCGACCTTGCATCCAATACCGTCGTAACGGGCATTCGAATTGAATACGGTGCGGTAGCCGCCGACTTTACGACTCGAAGCGATGCGGATTCTTGGACCCGCGATGATCTCAAAGATGAGCACGACGACCTTGACGATGCCAAAGCAATCCTTGGCACAGACGCTCGGGGCGCAGTCGTACACATGCAGGCAACGTCGGCTTATACGCCCCAAACCGCACTCACCAACAGCGCGCGCGTCGATCTTTGCCGCAACGGTGGCGGCGATAAACTTGAGTCACATGACGAGGACAGCGTCATTCAACGCTGTACCCTACCGCAGGACCTACCGGCAACAGGATCAGTTCCCATCGCCGCTTGCATCACCGCGCTCCTGACCTCGGGTGCCGCAGCCCTATGGTTCGCTCGCCTTAGGTCGATCCCAAAGAAGCGCTAGCGCGATGAAAAAGCGGGCGAGCCAGTCCCCTGGCTCGCCCGCTTTCAATCATGTAAATCGCCGTATCTACTCTGCAAACGAAGATCCACCATCAACGATTGCCTGCTCGGACTCAGGAATCCCATCGGCACCCGTGCTCTGTTCTTGCTCCACCTCTTCGCTGATTGCGGAGGCGGGGGTCGAGCCCTTCGCACCCACGATGTAGGCGGCCCCAAATCCTAACGCAATGGCAATCAAGGTCAAAATCACGTAGACAGGCCAATGGCGCTTAATATACGAAAACACGTTGACTCCTTAGAGCTCCGTCTACGAACGGCGGATAACCTCGGTCACAACCTCGGATACCGTGGCAATGTTCGTCGGGTTGACATTGTGGGGCAGGTCGTCCTCGGTACGAGCGCAAGCCAGGCGCGTGCCGTCCACGCCGGCGATGGTGAGGGCTCGGCGGCTCGCCTCGAGCGCGGCATAGGCATCGGTCTTGGCATAGGGCATCTCGAGCGCGCCACAATCGACATGGAACGACTTGCAGACCTTGCTGACCAGGTTCATGATGCGGCGATCGCCCTTGAGCAGTTGTTGTTCACCCTCGACCGTCACAACCGAAAGCCTACCGGCGCCGACGGATTCAAGATTGATGAAGAATACGCCGCGGAGCTTATCGCGATGCGAAGCCAAGAAGGCCTTCATGCCGGCGCCATCACAATCCGAGGCGCCCGTTGCCACAAACCAGATATCGTGACCGAGCAGCTCATCATCGCCCATAGAGGCGACAGCCGAGAGCATATCTTCGGAAGAAGCGCCATCGGAAGACGTAGCGCCGCCCTTCCAGCCATCGTTATCGTCCTCGAAGTTATCCCACGAACCGATACCGCGACCGGACTTCTTGGCATCGTAATCGTCTTCGACGCCCAGCCAGTCACTCATGCTGTCCTGCTCGTTTTTCTTTTTACGACCGAACAGGCCACCCAGGCCGCGCTTACGAGACTTGGGTGCCGCCGGGGCGGGAGCCGAAATGGTCTCGATCGGCTGCGCGCCCGACGCAACAGGCATGGGAGGCGCAACGGGTGCCGATGTGGGTTCGGGACCTTGGGCGGTAGCAAAGGGGTCGTTGACCTGGGCAGAGGGATCGGGAAGGTCGAACAGCGACGTGCGAGACGCAACGTTTGCCTGCTTCATAGACGGCAGCGACGGATCGGGGACCGAAGCCAGCGGAGACGAGGAGGGTGCAGGCGACGGTGCCGACGCCGGATCGGGAACATTCATCTGCGGACGCGGCGATGCTTGGGAGGAAATCTGGGCCATAAGGGAATCGACCGTTTCGTCCTGGGTGGGAGCGACATTGGCAACCGTGGCACCGGAACCACTCGGGGTCGGCATGGTGAAAATCTGCGTGGAGTAAGGCCTCGACTCATCCGTTTCGAGAGTCTCGGAAACCACAGACACTTCCTCCTGCTCGGCCTCGGTCGAATCATCTTGCTCGGCTGCCGCGTATTGCTCTTCGCCAGAGTTGGCCTCGACGGACTCGTCCTCGGCGGCATCTTGGATTTCGGCAGCATCAATAGGCTCGTCATCGTCTGCCGCGTCGCCCTGTTCATCGGAAACAGGAAGGGGCTCGGCAATCGCGGTGCCTTGCTTTTCAAACGTTATCGTGGAATCGAACTGCGCGGCATCAAACGACATGGTGCTATCGACGTGCTGCTGGGCCTCGAAAGACGTCGTCGCCTCAACAACATCCGCGGACGCCGGTTGCTGGGACTCAAAGGACGTTGTAGCTTCGGCGGCGTCGACGGGCGCGGACTGCATAGCCTCGTTCTGCTCGAACTCTTGCGCCGCGTGCTCACGTGCCGCCTCGGCTGCCTGCTGCTGAGCGATAGCCTCCTGCTCGGCAGCCTCGCGTGCGGCAGCGCGCTTCTCCTCGAAATCGTCGACAAATTTCTTGCCCTTTGCAAGCGCACCCTTAAAGAAGTTGGAAGCGCTGGCGCCAATCGACGAGAACGCGGATGCAATGTCGGCATGGGGCGTTGCCGCGGGAATCTCGGCCGAGAAATCAGTATCGCTCTCGTAAGACACGCGCCTCGGCTGTTCAACGTAATCGTCGTCAGACTCGTCCGCAACGTCTTGCGCCGGCGCGGCGGGAGCCAAAACGTCCAGTCCTGCCGCGGGATCGATCGCGGACACCGCCTCGGGCTCGGCAACGGCAGCGGCAACCGCGGCAGACTCATCATCCACGGTGACAGCGGGCGCAGGTGCAGTCACGACGGGGGCAGGCTCGGGTTCAAACGTCGGCTCCTCGCCCTCCTCGTAATCGAGCGTGCAGGACTCGGGAAGCATTCCGAGCGCACGGATGGCATCCGAACCAAAGCGGATGTTGCCGGCGGCATTGCGATAGAGCTTGGGCTCGGGCTCGGCCGCGACAGGCCCCTCCACCGGCTCGGCAGCGGAAACCTCGTCATTGAACTCTTCAGCCTGGACAGCCTGATTCTGATCCTCGGGCACGATGGCGCCAATCAGCGTCTCGTCGGCAGACGCACCCTCAAAGCCCTCGATCTGCTCGTCGAAAGCCTCACCCTGTTCGGGCTCGGTCTGAGTGTCGGGAGCAATCGGCTGACCGAACTCGTCCTCGGCGTAGGTAGGCTCTTCGTACTCGATGGTGTTGCCGTAGTCGTTTTGCTGCTGGGCCGCGGCATACTCCGCCGCTGCACGCGCCATTTCCTCGGCACGACGCTTTTGCTCCCCAAAATAGGTATCGAACGGAACATCGTCGGGAAACTCGTTTTCGCCCTGGAAGGGAGCAACGTTGTCCATAACGCCGAGCATAGCGGCGACAGAAGACTTGTTGCACACCGCGCCGGACGTATAGGGAAGAATGTGGCGGTTAGAGATGATGTTTGCCGCGTTGGCAAGTGCAACGAGGGAAGCGAGGATCGCGACAATCCACAGCAGAACCTTGAGCGCGCCGGGGAGCGGCAGGATACGCAGGATGGCAACGGCAGCAGGGGCAACCGTGGCAACAGGCAGCAGCTTGGCGATGAGCGCACGATACGAAGCATAGGGCTCGCGGGCGAGCAGCTCAGCACGGGGAGAGTCGTAGTGTGCGACAACGACCACCGGGCGGTTACGCGGGGACGCGAGCGGGCCCGAGGCCTTGTGATAGGCGATGACATTTTGGCTCACGCCTGTCTTGCCCAGGCGCGAAACCACGGGGTGCCCTGTGCGCTCGAGCACGTAAAGAACGGCACCGACAATGGCCAGCAAGGTGCCGACCAAGCCGATACCGCCGCCGATGCCCATCAGCAGGGCACCGGCAAACGCAAGAATACCGGTAACGGCAAATGCCAACCTACTGGGCGCCGGGGCATTGAACTCCTGAACCTCGGGATCAAAGCCGTGGTTGCGGAAGATCTGAGCGATATCCTCGGCAGCCAAGCGCTCTTCTTCGCTGCACGCCGGCGTAATGCCGGTGTTCTGCAGCAGGTGGTTAATATAGTTCTGGGTGTTCGCCATGTGCGCTCCACATCCATAATCCGACAAATAGGCCCAATGCATGCACATTAGAACCGTATATAGTCGAAAGTATACCCCGAGCGAGCGCAAACGACCGAATTCGGGCCATCTTAACGCCCCGAGCGGACAAGGATGTAGCCTAATCTCCATATCGGACTAAAATCATGGCAGCAAACCACCTTCTCATGCGAGGACCCTATGACGGCAAGCGACACGACCGAGACAATTAAAAAGGGGAATTCGGAGCCCAGTTTCGATAAAACGGCTCAGCGCATCCTCAATCTTTTCTTTGTGCTCAATAGCTCCCCCGAACCGCTGACGACCGAGCAGATCGTCTTGGATTCTGACCTGGGATATGGCTCGGGCAATATCGACTCGGATAAGCGCAAGTTTCGACGCGATCGTGACAAACTGCTCGAACGCGGCATCTTAATCAAGGAGGTTCGCCCCACCGGCGCGCAGGAGACCGAGGAAAGCTCGTGGACAATCGACCGCGAGCACACGTTTGCTGCAGGCGGCCTCATCACCGCAGACGACGCCGATATCCTGCTCAACGCCATCGACCAGACGCTAGCGGCCGGCTCATCCACTTTTGCCGCACCGCTTGCCGATATTCGCTCCAAGATTGCCTACCTCACCGGTAGGACGACGGTGGACGAAGCACCGATCCGCCGCTCTCCCACCGTCGATGCGGTATGGAGCGCCTTTGCCGAGCGATGCGCGCTGCGATTTTTATATCAGAACGGACGCGGTGAGCAGAAAGAACGTACCGTCTGCGTCTACGGCATGTTCGAGCGCGAGGGCGTGGCGTACTTCTGCGGCCTCGACAACGTCACCGGCGACATCAGGACATTCCGCTGCGACCGTATCGTTCGCGCTTGGCGTCCTTCGAAGGCCTACGTCATCCCCGCGGACTTCAACCTCAGCGACTACCTGTTCTTTGAATTCGATTTTGCCGACCGACCGCCCGTTGCAGCCACGTTCTCATTCGCCCCTCAGACGCAGATCGATATGATCAACGGCCTCACGCGTGGGCGAGGTGAGCTCGTACACACCGATGTGGGATGGACCTGGACCGTTGACGTGCGCGATCTTGAAGCCGGCGCCTCATTTTGCATGGCCCACGCCATGGACGGCATGAGGCCCGTGGCCCCCAAATCGCTCAAACAGGCGTGGAACCACCTCATTGAAAGGACGGTGCACGAGTATGCCCGTGCGTAAACTCACCAGCGAGCAGAGACTCTCGCGCGCCATCGACATCATGGAGGCCCTCTACGCCGCCGGCGAGAGCGGCATGACACGAACCGAGATTTGCAGTCGCTTTGACATCACGGGGGTATCGCTCGACGAGATTCTCGAGATCGTCTCGACGCTCGCGAACCGAGAATCGGGCGCGCGCATCATCTGCGAATGCCGCGGCGAGCGTGTGGTCCTCACCGGTGACGCCGGGCGTGTGCTACCGCTGCGCTTGAGTGCCGCCGAGGGCGCTGTGCTCAACCATGAACTTGAATCGTTGGGGATCGAGCCGCATACGGCAGCTCGGATTCGACATGCCCTTCTACCCGAAGAGCTCGGCTATAACCAGCGCGTCTTTGACACCGTCAACCACGGGTCGCACTGGCAGCAGCTGAGCTGCGCCATTCAGGACGGTGTTCGCTGCCGCATCTCGTATCGCTCGATGGACGATGCACGGCCACGTGAGCGTCTGGTCGACCCCTTGCGCATTACGGCAAACGGCGACCAAACATACCTGATTGCCTGGGACATCGCGGTCGATGAGCAGCGCACCTATCGCATGGATAAAATCGAGGGACTCGCCTTGACGGAAGACTCCGTCGTGCCTCATGCACCGGACGTCACATCCCTCCACGATTCCCTTGCTCGGACGCAGCGTAGCGCAAAGCTCTTGATGCCATTCGATATGGCGGAGCATCTGGACTGGGCCGGCATCACCCTAATCGAGCGCAGCGGGGCAGACATGGCAACGGTAACCGTGCATTATGGCTCCGAGCGTTGGCTACTGAGCCAGGTAATCGCAGCGGGCGGAGCCATCCGCATCTTGGATGACCCCGCCCTGTCAAAGCGTCTGTGCGATATGGCAAAGACCCTCGTCTGTCCGCTTTAGCGCCGCCGCTCGTGGCGTGCACGCCACAGTTGCAGATAGTGCCCGATCTGCGCCGATTCGATGCGCTGGTAGGAGCTCGTAGGCAGCGACGTTAAGAACTTCTTTCCGTAGCCCTTCGTCACCAGGCGCGGGTCGGCCAGAATCAGCACGCCGCAATCGGTCGACGAGCGGATAAGGCGGCCGGCCGCCTGCTTGACCTCGAGCACCGCCTCGGGCAGCGAATAGCGCGCCCAAGCGCGGTCTTCGCGCAGGTTGCGCTCGCACGAGAGCGGGTCCGTGGGACTCGAGAACGGCAGCTTGGGAATGATGACGCAGCGCAGCGTCTCGCCGCTGGCGTCGAATCCCTCCCAGAAGGCCTTAAGGGCAAAAAGCGACGAGGTCGGCTCGTTGATAAACCGGTCGCGCAGGCGACGAGGAGATGAGTTGCGCTGCTGGCAGTTGAGCTCCAGACCCGCACGGGCCATCTTAGGCTCAACGCGGGCGTACAGGTCTTCCATGTCGCGCCGATTGGTGAACAGTGTGAGCACCGATCCGCCCATGGCAAGATGGGCGTCGACCAGCACGCGCTCGAGCGCTGTAAGATAGCTCTCACGATCGCGCGGATCGGGGATATCGCCCGCAACGACTACAGCCATGTTCGAATCGAAGTCGTAGCTCGAGTCCAAGTGCAGCGACGAGGATGTTGAAGCACCGATGCGATCGAGACCGACCGCGTGGTTAAAGTGTTCAAAGCTTTTGGACACCGTCATGGTCGCCGAGGCAAAGATAGCCGTGTGAACCTCGGGCAGCCACTCGGTTGCCAAGGCCTCGCCAATGTCGATGCGCTCTGCGGTCATTGACTCTCCGCCGGCGCGCAACCTGCGATTGACCTGCAGCGAATACACGTAGTGTTCATCGGTGCCGTCAATGATGAGTTTGAGGTTCTCGGCCAGCTCGTGCAGGCGGCGCGAAATATCACCCAGGTCGACAACAACCTCGGGCTTGTCGGCGGCGACGGCTTGCACCAGCGCGTCGACGCTCTTGTCAGCTTGTTCCAATGCGTCGATGGCAGTGTAGGCCGACGGTAAGAAATCATGCCAGTCGTCAGATTCGCGCAGCTCGGGGCCAATCCATAGGTTGGCATTGTCATAACCCCCACGGGCACGGCGGCCGAGCTCGCGAACGCCATCGAACACGTCGGCGATTGCCATGCTCGCGCGCGCAACCGTCGACGTCGCCTTGGCAGTAAGGCCCAAATAGAGCGTAGAGCCCTCGGAGGTTGCCAAATCACGGGAGACCTGGCTTAGCGCACCGGTGCTCGAGCCACCCAGGCGCTCAAACAGAACGCGTGATTCGTCCGCCGACACCACGCGCGCCCACTGACGGCGCGCCTCGCGCTCGATAGAATGAGCCTCGTCGATTACCCAATGACGAATCGGAGGCAAAATCCTGCCCTCGGCCGCAACATTGCGGAACAGCAGGGAATGGTTGGTGACCACCACATCGGCATGCGCCGCACGACGGCGAGCGCCGTGGACCAAACATTTATCAGGGAAAAACGGGCAGAGGCGGCGAGCACACTCGCGCGAGGCCGTCGTAAAGTCGGGGCGGTTGACGCTGCGCCACCGAATGCCAAGCGAGTCGAGGTCGCCATCGGCTGATTGGCAGACGTACGCCATAATGACCGCGACCGCCGTGAGCGTGTCCGCCGGATCGCGCTTGGTGGTAATCTCGACCTGGCCTCGGCTCATGCGCTCAAGCTTGCGCAGGCACGGATAGTGGTCATAGCCCTTGAGAGCGCAAAATGACAGACCACCGTCCAGTTGCTCGGCAAGTTTTGGCAGCTCATGGTACATGAGCTGGTCTGCAAGATTGTTCGATTTGGTCGCAATACCAACCGTGATGTTGTTACGGCGTGCTGCCTCGGCAAAAGGCACCAGATAGGCCATCGATTTGCCGACGCCTGTGCCCGCCTCAATTACACGATGAGTGCCCGTGACCAGCGCATCGCGGACCTCGAGCGCCATCGCGATCTGCTCATCACGCGGCTCGTAAGTGGGATACATGCGATTGACCAGGCCACCTGGCGCATAGTCTGCCTCAATCTCCTCACGACTCGGCATCTTGAGGACCGGCAGTTCGTCGGCGTCCACCCGATCGTCGGCGCGATCGGCCTTGAGAACGTCAGTACGAGCGGCGCTGAGAGAGAAGATAGAACCAGGGTTCTGCCCTGCCAAGAATGAGAAGATAGGACGATAGGACCAAGGCACATCCGGATGCATGTCGGCTAGGCGCGCCATGAGGCCCTGGGGCAAGTCGGTGAGCGCCACGAGCAACACGCGCCATACGCCACACAGGGCGTCGACGTCGGCATTGGCACGGTGTGATACCGAGTCACAGCCAAACAGATCGGCCATAAAAGACAGCTTGTGCGAGGCCAGGCGCGGAAGCGCGATGCGCGACAGCGCCAGCGAATCGATCCAAATATCGCTCACGTTGACGCCGCCTTTGACCGACTCGATAAACGAGCGGTCGAACGTGGCGTTATGTGCGATCACCGGGCAACCACCGACAAAATCGGCGAGAGCGGCGACAGCCTCAACGGCCGACGGGGCATCTGCCACGTCGGCATTTGTAATGCTCGTGAGCTCGGTAATCTCGGCGGGAATCAGCTGCTTGGGATGCACGAAGGTATCGAAACGGTCGACGATCTCGCGGCCCGAAAGACGGGCCGCCGAGATCTCGATCAGCTCGTTGTCCTGCACCGAGAGACCTGTGGTCTCGGTATCGAGGACAATTACATCTTCCTCGATGAGGCCGAAGGACTGCGTTTTGGCGCGTTCGGCAAGCGTGGCATAGGAGTCGATGACAAACTGCGGCGTTCCTGACGAAACCGCGTCCTCGATTAGCATGCAATGCCCGCTCGACGAAGGCCCATACGGATCAGGCTGTCACAGACCTGCGGGAACGTCATGTCGTCGGTGTGGCGGATCTCATCCGGATACAGCGACGTATCGGTCATGCCGGGAATGGTATTGGTCTCGAGGATAACGGGGCCGTCCTCGCTCACGATAAAATCGCTGCGCGAGATACCCAGGCAACCGAGGGCCTTGTGAGCGGCGCAGGCAAGCTCCTGAGCGCGAGCATAATTCTCGGGTGAAATCTGCGCCGGAATGCGATGGATGTCCGTAGGGTCGACATACTTCACGTCCAGATCGTAGAACTCGCAGTCCTCGGGCTTACGAATCTCGACAATCGGCAGAGCGCGCACGTCATCTTCGCCGTATACACCGACGGTGATCTCGGTACCCTCGATGCACTTCTCGACCAGCACTTTGTCGCCGTACTCAAACGCCTTGGCGATTGCCGCGGGCAGCTCGGAGGGCTCATGGACCAGGGAAATGCCATAGCTGGAACCGTTGACGGCCGGCTTCACAAAGCAGCGCTCGCCACAAACCTCGACGATACGATCGATATCGACTTCATCGCCCATCTCGAGCGCGAGGCCGGAGGCAATGGGGATGCCCGCCTTGGCGTACAGGAGCTTAGAGACCTCCTTGTCGGCACCGCAGGCGCTAGCAAGCACGCCCGAGGCCGTGTAGGGGATACCCAGGGTCTCCATGGCGCCCTGCATGGCGCCATCCTCGCCGCCGGCACCGTGCATGGCGATAAACGCCACGTCAAAGCCGCCGGTCGCCATGGTTACCATAAAATCATCGGCAGCCGTGTCGAGCAGCTCCACCGAAGTGTAGCCGGCCTCCTTCAAGGCAACCACGACGTTCTTTCCCGAATTGAGCGAGATCTCGCGCTCGGCGGAATGACCGCCCGCCAAGACCGCTACGTGCATGTTCTCTAGGCTTTTACCCGGCATGGGCAGACTCCTCCTCTATAATTTCTGCAGCTGATACCATATTGTAGCGATACCCTCTACGTTTCCCCAAAATCGAAAGGCTTCCATGAATCCCAGGACTAAATCTCAGGACATTCGCGACTTGAGCCAAAACGATATTCGCGAGCTCGTGGCCGAACTTGGCCAGCCCGCCTTCCGCGCGAAGCAGCTCATCGAATGGGTCTTCGAGAAGAACGTTTGTTCGTTTGACGATATGACCAACATTCCCAAGGCTTTCCGCGAGCAGCTTAAAGAGGCTTTTGCCTTTGACACGCCCACTGAACTCACCAAGCAGGTTTCCAAAGATGGCTCGCGCAAGTATCTGCTCGAATACCACGACGGCGTTTCCGTCGAGACTGTCGGCATGCCCCGTCGTAACAAGCTTTCCGTCTGCGTTTCCACCCAGGCAGGCTGCGGCATGGGCTGTGCCTTTTGCGCTACCGGTCTCAACGGCCTCAAGCGCTCTCTGACCGCTCAAGAGATCGTCGACCAGGTACTTCATGTATCCAACGACTTTGGCGAGCGCGCCACGAGCGTTGTCTTCATGGGCCAGGGCGAGCCGTTTGCCAACTACGACGAGGTTCTCAAGGCGCTGCGAATCCTCAACGACCCCGATGGCATCGGTATCGGCGCTCGTCACCTCACCGTCTCTACCAGTGGCGTTATCCCCGGTATTCGCAAATTTGCCGACATCCCCGAGCAGTTCACGCTTGCTGTTTCACTGCATTCCGCCATCCAGTCGACGCGTAATAAGCTCATGCCCGGTGTTAAGAAGTACACGCTGCTTCGCCTTCACGAAGCGCTTCAGCTCTACACCGAGAAGACCGGCCGCCGCCCAACCTATGAGTATGCCATGATCGAAGGCGTCAACGATACGAATCCAGAAATGCAGGCGCTCTGCGACTTCTGCGAGGGAACGCTGTGCCACGTTAACCTCATTCAGCTTAACGACATCGAGGGTAGCCCGCTCAAGCCGTCGCCGATTCATAAGGTTGAGGATCTTCAGCGTCGCCTTGAGTCCCGTGGCATCGAGACCACGATTCGTAACTCCCGTGGTAACGATATTGACGCCGCTTGCGGACAGCTGAAGCAGCGCTTCAAAGTTCAGAAGAACGCATAGGGGAGTCGCACCCAAAACGTTTCATGTGAAACATTGAACGACCCCGGTTGCAGGATATGCAACCGGGGTCGTTTCATTTATTGACCTTAATTTTGAATCAGCTGCTACTGGTCCCATTTTTACGGCCAAAATAAGGGGTCCTTGTCTCGTGAATCAGACAAGGACCCATCACAATATCCTAAGTAATCGTTAGGTACCTAATAGCCTACATTTTCCCATTGGTTGCTGACCCAACCCTGATTAATCTTGGGATTCTTCGTTACCTGAGCAGTACGCATTGCAACATCTTCTGTCATAACATCCATTTTCTTCTTGGATGTATCGATAATATCTTGCGCACTACGAAGCAAACGACCTCGAAGTTCATCGTCTGACGCGATCTTATAGCCAGCAAAGGCACCAGCCGCGACAGTCGTCGCCAATGCAATCGCAGCTATAATCTTATTCCTCATCTTGGCCTCCTTGATCAAACTGAATCATTTCGCCAAGAATACGAGAGAGCTCTTCCTCGTCTTTAAACTCAATCTCAATCTTATTCTTTCCACGCGAGCTCTTCACACGCACGTTGGTATTAAAAACCTGACGAAGCACGCGGGCTGCCTTTTTAAAAGACTGAGGGGTTGCAGGCCTCGGCGTCTTAGGTGTCTCTCCGGCAGAAAACAACGGAGCAAGATTTTCTGTCGCTCTTACGGAAAGGCCCTCTGCAACAACCTTCTCTGCAAGTCGAATTCGAGCATCCTCATAGGGAACTGCAAGAATCGCACGTGCATGACCAGCAGTAAGTTTACCCTCAAAAATCATCTGCTGAACTACTTCGGGGAGATCGAGAAGACGCAGTGAGTTTGTAATTGCAGAGCGTGACTTGCTTACTGCCTTCGACAATGCCTCCTGGGTCATACCGCTGGCATCGATGAGCTGTCGATAGCCCTTAGCCTCTTCGACGGGATTCAGATCTGAACGTTGAAGGTTTTCGATAAGAGCAAGAGCCAGCATCTCTTCATCATTTACCTCTTTAATGATGACTGGCAATTCTTCAAGGCCAGCAAGCTTTGACGCCTGGTAACGACGCTCACCAGCGATGATCTCATAGCCGTTTCCATGCTTGCGAACCAAAAGCGGCTGCAAAACGCCATGTTCTTGGATTGACTCGCTCAACTCGCGAAGTTCAGTTTCGTTAAAGTGAATTCGCGGCTGATTAGGGTTGGGAACGATATCCTCAATAGGTAGTTTTGTTTCAGATGGAGCATTTGAAGCCGATGCAGCCGAACCGCCGGTCTCATACTCGGCCTCTGAAACCAAAGCATTCAGTCCACGTCCCAATCCGCCACGTTTCTTTACACTAGGCACGCTTGATCACCTCTTTTGCAAGGTTCATATATGCTTTTGCACCCTTATTTTGAGGTGCATAGGTAATTACCGGTTCCCCAAAAGACGGAGCTTCGGAGATTTTAACCGTACGGGGGATTAGCGTCTTAAACGCCTTATCACCAAAGTACGATTGAACCTCCTCAACAACCTGATTCGATAGTGAAGTACGCGAGTCATACATGGTCATAAGCACACCATAGGTGTCTAAGCCCTTGTTCAGCCTTGATTTGACCATCTTCATTGACTCAAGCAGCTTCGTAACGCCCTCGAGTGCGTAATATTCGCACTGGATCGGAATCAAAACGCTGTCTGCTGCGGTCAAAGCGTTGATAGTAAGCAGGCCGAGCGAAGGAGGACAGTCAATGAAAATAAAATCGAACTCGTCCTGAATCGGCTCAAGCAAATCTTTGAGGCGGGTTTCACGTGCAATTGCGCTTACGAGCTCAATTTCGGCGCCTGCAAGCTGAATTGTAGCTGGAATTACGAATACCTTTTTGCAATTTGTATCAAGAACAAGTGATTCTGCCGGCACATCATTCAACAATGCATCATAGATGCAGTGATCAAGGTCTTCTTTTTCAATTCCGAATCCACTGGTGCTGTTTCCTTGCGGATCAAAATCGACAATCAGTGTCTTACGACCCTGCTCACCCAGTGCTGCTGCAAGGTTTACAGCCGTCGTTGACTTACCGACGCCGCCTTTTTGATTGATGATTGCAATGATACGCGTGTCTTTTGCGCTCTTTGAACGCTTAACGTCGCGAAATCCCACGGTCCCTCCTGGTGTGTATTAAAGCTGTCAAACGGAGGATGTTTCACGTGAAACATTCCGAATCGATATCAACCGCCATGTTTCACGTGAAACACTGCAAGTTGTTAGTATCCATTATGTTTCACGTGAAACATCTAGGCAAGCGGATTCTTCTTTGCCACGCCATTTGCACGAGGCAATGAAACGGATGCTGGATGACTCTTCTTAAGAACAATGAACTCCCTGTGACCCAAGCCTTCAGGCAAATCAATTGTGTCATTCAGAAGCAAAGTGAAGCCGCAAATCTTAGCTGCTGACATGCCGGAAGCAAGCTCCTCATCCGAAGGATTGCCCTTGGTTATAACAAATAGCCCTCCATCCTTCAGATACGGAGCCGCATACTCAACAAGAATCGGTAGAGGGGCCAGTGCGCGGGCGGTTACAACGGAGAACTGCTTCTTATGGCTTCGAGCATATTCTTCAAGACGATCATGAACCGCATGAGCATGTTTCAATCCAAGAGCATGGACAAAGGAATTAACCGCATCAACCTTCTTGCCAACAGAGTCAATATAAGTAGCTTTACGATGCGTGGTTATGGTTAATGGAATACCAGGGAAGCCCGCACCTGTTCCCATATCGAGCAAAGCTCCCTCAGGAGCCTTATTGATATAGGGGAGCAAAACAAGTGAGTCGAGGATATGAAGTACGGCAGCATCTTCTACGTTAAGAATACGGGTGAGATTGGTTGTCTTATTTGTTTCTAGAACCAAATCCAAATGCTGGATACATTTCCTCAGCTCAATATCAGTTACGCTCAAGGAATATTCTTTGCAATAGGAAGTTAGGCGACTCAACATCTCGTCAGCCTGCTGATCGGTAAGTACAAACAACAGAAGCTCCTTTCTGACAAAAATCAGCGTATCGAGAACTTTTGACAAAAAAAGGGGACGTGGAAACCACGTCCCCCTAGCATAAGCTCGAGTAGATTATCGAGCAACAATCACCACATGGCGATCAGGGTCAGAACCCTCAGAATGAGTATCGACTGCATCGTTGCCACGAAGTGCAATGTGAACCAGTCGGCGCTCGTAGGCATTCATGGGCGGAAGCGAAACACTCTTATGAGTGCGGATGGCACGCTCGGCAGCAGACTGAGCCATGGAGGCGACCTTATCCTGACGGCGACTCTTGTATCCCTCGACGTCCACTACAACCGGATACCTAAAGCCAAGCTTGCGGCTCACCAGCAAAGAGAACATAACCTGAAGAGCATCAAGAGTGCGACCATGACGGCCAATGAGAACAGCAAGGTCGGGAGCCGTTACATCCAAAATCAGCTCACCCTCGTCGCCCTCATACTCATCGATAGGAGAGTTGGCGGCATCGAAGTGCGAAAGGATGGAACGCAGGATGGAAATCGCAACATCGGCAATGGTGTCGAGCTCCTCATCGGTCAGCTCTTCACCAGCCTTGTAGCGCTGTGCAATCTCGGGATAATCGCCCGCGACCTGCGGGGCAACCTCCTCAAGCATATCCTCGATGATCTCTTCAGACATAACGTACTCCAAAAGTTAGGTACCTAAATAAGATTGATATCCCACTACTTCTTCTTGTGCGGGCGCGGCTTCTTCTCGCGACGAGTGACCTCAACCTGCAGCGGAGCGTTCTTAAGACGCTCCTCCTCATCGGCCTTCGCCTTGTCGATGACCTTCTGCGTCACAAAAATCTGCTGGATAACCTGCCAAGCAGACGAGACGTCGTAGTACAGCAGAACACCAACGGGAAGGCTCCAGCCCATCCAAAGCATCATGACCGTCATGACAACGGCCATCATACGCATGCTCTGAGCCTGCTGGCCGGTCTGGTTGCGCGACATATAGAGCTGCGGAATCAGGGTCAGGACGGCAAACAGGATCAGGCAAACCAGCGCAGGCAGTGCAACCATAAAGCCATCGGCAAAGGAAGCGCTCGGCGTGGTGGTCAGGTCGGGCAGGATGTTGAAGAACGAGAACGTGCCGTTGTTAAAGTACTGCGGCAGGTTGCGCAGCAATGTAAACAGGGCGAACAGGATAGGCATCTGAATCAGCAGCGGCAGACAGCCAGCCATGGGGTTGAACTTGTTCTCGCTGTAGAACTTCTGCATCTCCTCGGCCTGACGCTGGGGATCGTCGGCATAGCGCTCCTGGATCTCGAGCATCTTGGGCTGCAGCACCTGCATGCGAGCCGTCGACTTGGTCGACTTGAGCATAAGCGGCGTCAGCAGCAGACGGATGATGACCACCAGGATGATGATGGACAGGCCCCAGTCGACCGCAAAGGTCTGGATGAGCTTGAGCAGCTCGAAAAGGATGTTAACGATCCAATCCCACATGTAAGTTTTCCTCCGATAGCGAGTGCCCGCTAGGGCACAGGGTCATAACCGCCGACGTGCAGGGGATTGCAGCGAGCGATGCGCCTCACGGCAAGCCAGCAGCCTCTCAAAACACCGTGCTTCTCAATCGCCTGGATGGCGTATTGCGAGCACGTTGGGTAATAAATGCAGGCGTCAGGCAATAAGGGCGAAATAACCTGTTGATATATGCGAATAGGAGCGATGGCAACACGTCGCAAAACGTGATTGCTCATCGCTCCTCCCCGGCAACGCCGGCGCGCTTCATAAGCGAACGCAACGCCTTGTCCATCTCCTGCGGCGAGGAAACCCTCGTCTTGGGAGTTGCAAACAAGATGATGTCATAACCCGCAACGGGAAATCCGCAGCTGCGGGCGGCCTCGCGCATCACACGCTTAGATCGGTTGCGCACGACGGCACAACCGAGTCGCTTAGCACCAACGAAGGCGACCCTTCCGGAGTCGCCTTCGCCAACCGATTCACATATGGTCATTCGAATCAGAGGGTGATTGAAACGACGCCCCTGACTGAACACATGCTCGAAATCTTGCCGAGACTTAATAGTCTTCATGCGAGATGTGTGTATCGCTGCTAGACAGTGAGACGCTTGCGGCCCTTGGCGCGACGACGGGCGAGCACGGCACGACCACCCTTAGTGGCCATACGGGCACGGAAGCCATGGGTCTTGGCACGCTTACGCTTATTAGGCTGATACGTACGCTTCATCTTAAGTTCCTCCTGCTGCATTTCGAGTGTCCGCGGGGACGCGGACGCAGATATAGACACGTGAGCTTGAAGATTGTAGGGAAATCAATGTTCAAATGTCAAGAAATCAAAGGTAAAAGGTTGCGCAGTTCACACGGTTCCCCCATAAGCCAAGCTCGATTTAGCGGTGCATGGCAACTTTTCATGATATTTCATCGAGTTTTCAACAGGTCATGTTGGCAATGTTGAGAACTTTTCGTCCGTTTTCCAAAGTTTTCAACAGGTTTTGAAAGTTTGTCGAAAGATGAGAAACATTGCACGGTGAGCTACTATTTGTTCGAAACCTTTTGGAAGATTGCGAGCGGCATGTCTGACGACTTTTACACCATGGTCGATTCCGGAGACCCGGCACCCGACAACGAGCACATCACCGGCGTGCGCGAAGAGCGTGACGAAGGTGAACAGACGACAACGCAGGCGCCAAAAGCCATGTACGCCGCGCGCATCGCCGTCTATGACGACATGCTGTCGACACCGCGTGTGATCGTCATCGATCCGCAAGATGTCCGCACGTATTTGGAAGAGACGACCAACACCGTCTACCAGTGCATGAAAGAACAAGGTGGCCATATCTCGCTCATGGTCATCCGCGAGATTGTCGAAAACTTTATCCACGCACACTTTGCAGAGCCCATCATCTCGATTCTGGACGGCGGAGACACCATCCGCTTTGCTGACCAAGGACCCGGCATCGACGACAAGGAACGCGCTTTCGACTTTGGCGTTACCAGCGCAAACAGCAAGATGAAGCGCTATATCCGTGGAACCGGAGCAGGGTTTCCCATGGTGCAGGAGTATTTGGAAAACGCCGGCGGTGCCGTATCCATCGAGGACAACATGGGCAACGGCACCGTGGTTACGGTAAGCCTGAACCCTAAACGCGTGCAGGAAATCGAGCGTGCCGGCGGACGCGGTGCTGCCGTGCGGCCCGAGACGGAGCAGCCCACATATCCCCTGCCGGGAGCTTTTGCGCAGCAGCCCATGGCAACGCAGCAGATGCAGCCCCCCGTGGGGCAGATGCAGCAGCCCGGAATGCTTCCCACACAAGAGCCCCAGGCGGCATCTATGTCGATGACGCCAAACATGCCAGAGGCCATGCCGCTGGCAGATCAGGATGCAGCAGCAATGCAGCAGGCGACGGGGGCACCGGGTGGCCAGCAAATGGGCTATCAGCCGTACCAACGGGGATATCCATATCAGCAGATGCCGCCACTGGGGTATGGCCAGCAGTTCCCGCAGCAGTACCAGCAGGGATATCAGCAGCCGTACCAGCAGATGCCGCAGCAGCAGTACAACCCCTGGGCCCAACAGATGCCTCTGCAGCCTTACCAACAGTGGCCTCAAAGTTTTCAACAGCAAATGCCGCCGATGCAGAGTTCTCAACAACCAGCAGCTCAAATGATGTATCCTAATGCAGCAAATCAGTATGCGCAGCCACAACCGGACGTGTTCGTAAGCGATCGCGGCAACGCCGCGCTGGGCTATCTGGCGCAAAATCAAGCGTGCGGCGCAACCGATCTTGCGAGGGCGTTTGGAAACTCGGCCCCCACTTGGTCACGCACGCTCAATGACTTGGCGCAGGCCGGCTTGGTCATCAAGCATGGCCAGAAATACCATCTGACCGAACTCGGCGCCGCTCGCGTGCGAGCTCAGAGCTAAAGAACGGGAGAGACAGTGGACGAGGAAGCAAGCATCATCCTGGGGGATGCCATCGCCTTTTGCCAGCGCGACGGCCAAGATGCACGCCTCATCAACATGCTGGGGCAATCGCGGGCCATAAGCCTGACCGAAGATACGCTCACGATCGAGGCCCCCTCGCGCTTTGCCATCGCGCAGCTCAAAAAGCATCAGCCGACTATTGAGGCCTATCTGGAAGAAATCGCCTTTGCACCGATCGCGCTCGACATCGTGGCACCGCAAGGCGCCGCAACGGAATCCGCTGCCGCGACGGCGCCCGCCACGGCTCCCGCCGCTTCCCCGGCGGCACCGACCTCCGCAGGCGACGTGCCGACAATCGAGCACCAGCACAGCGATGTTTCCCGTGAAACCATGGCACCGTTGCCGACCGCGGCGGCGACGTCAACGAACGCACCCGTCACGCACATGCCTATCGCTCACGACGCAGCGGCGGGCGCGGATTCGGGCATTGCAATCAAGAACACGCTCTCGGCCGATGATTTTCGTCGCATGATGAACCAGATGAAGGGCGGAGCGCCGACTAAATCCACGCAAGCTGCGACCCCCGCTTCACCCATACCGGCGCCGACCGTGCCGGCCGAGCAGAATACGGATGGAGCCCCGCTCGCCGCGAACTCAAAATTTACCTTTGAGAACTTTGTCTACGGCCCCGAAAACAGCCATGCCTATCGCTCGGCACTCAAGTTTGCCGCCCTCGCGGACGAGCGCGGCACATGCACATCACTGTTCATCTACGGCAAATCGGGCCTGGGCAAGACGCACCTGCTGCTTGCCATCAAAAACGAGCTCGCCGAGAAGTCGCCCGAGATCAAGGTCAAGTATGCCAACTCCCAGGCATATCTGGACGACCTGATGACCGAGTTCGACCGCCAAAAGAAGAGCAACGCCCCCATCATGCAGGCGTACCACGGCGTGGACGTGCTCATCATCGATGACATCCAAAACATCATCGGCAAGCGCGCGAGCGTGGACTACTTTTTCCAGCTCATGGACGAGTTCATCCGCAACAACAAGAAGGTCGTCATCGCGGCAGACCGTGCCCCCAAGGACCTGAGCATGGACGAGCGTCTGACCAGCCGCTTCAACGCCGGCATGCTCTGCCTGGTCGCAGAGCCCAGCTACGAGATGAAATACAAGATCTTGCAGCGCTATTACGAGAACACCATCGTCGCCGCTCCCGAGGCAGGCGACGACTCGCTGCTGGCGGCCTATGGGGGCGACGGCGGACACCTGACCGACGAGCACTTTAAACACATGGCCGAGGTCTCGGGCACCAACATCCGCGAACTCGAGAGCTTTTGCGAGCGCTGCGCCGGCGAGGCGGGCGACCGCGAGCGCGAGGGCGGGGAGCTCACCTTTGACGATATCGACGCCATCGCCAGCCAGTACTTCGACACATCGGCCAAAAAGATCAACGTCCAGACGGTTCAGTCCGTCATCGAAGAGCAGTACGGCGTGACGCACGAGGAGCTCATCGGCCCGCGTCGCAACGCCAATATCGCCAAAGCACGCCATATCGCTATCTACCTGGCCATCGAGATGTGCGAGATGACGACCACGGCGGTGGGCGCCGAATTTGGCAACCGCAACCACTCGACCGTCAGCACGAGCTACAAAAAGGTCCAGAAGATGATCCAGGAAGACCGTACCGTCACCGAAGACCTCAAATCGCTGCGCGATAAAATTACACTGCGCTCGTAGGGAAATAGAGACACCTGTTGAAAACTTGTCGAAACCATGGGCATAAGGTGTCTAAAACCCAACCCGCGGTGGTGAAAAGTTTTGCGCAGGTTTTGAACGTGGAAAACCACCCCCGTTGCACACAGGTTGCTGTCGATTCTCTTTCTGGGTCTGACCTGCGTCTTTGGGAGTAATCAACAGTTTCGTCAGTGCTATTACTATTATTAATATATTTATATCTAAAGAAAGGTATTAAAAGATGAAGTTCACCGTCAGCCAGAGCTCGCTTACACAAGCCATCGGCGTCGTTATGAAGGGTGTCGCTTCGGCGTCCACCCTTCCTATCCTGTCGGGCGTGCTCGTCAAGGCGCAAGACGGCATCTTGGAATTCCAGACCTCTAACTACACCATCTCGATCCGTCATCGCATCGCGGCACATGTCGAAGAAGGGGGCGAGATGGTTATCCCTTGTAAGATGCTCTCCAATATCACCAAGACCCTCCCCGATGCCCCGGTCACCTTTGAGCTGTCCGAGCGCCAGGTGCTGATTGGTTGTGAGAAGAGCTCTTTCCGCCTGAACACGCTCGATGCCAATGACTTCCCCGAGTTTCCGGCCTATGCCATCGAGAGCGCCGTGGAACTGCCGACCGATATCTTGTCCGAAATGGTCGGCCGCGTGTGGCGCGTCACCTCGACTGACAAGGCCCGCCCCATCCTGGGTGGCGTGCACATGAAGGTCGAGAACAACACCGTGCGCCTGGTGGCGACCGATTCCTTCCGCTTGGCCGTGTGCGATACGCAGGTCGAGACCTCAACCCTCGAGGGCTCCTTTGAACTCAACGTTCCGGCCGACGCCTTTAACGACGCGCTGAACATCATGGCCAGCCAGGCGACCATCATGATCGGGGCTACCGACACCCAGGTCGTCTTTGAGGCCGGCAACACCACCTACGTGTCGCGCCGCATCGAGGGCGTGTACCCCAACTACAAGCAGCTCATCCCCGATTCGTGCGTGACGAGCGTCAAGATCGACGTCGCCGCCTTTAACGCCGCCCTCAAGCGCGTGGCCGTTATCGCGAGCGCCAACCCCGCCGTCAAGTTCGAGATCGATGTCGAGAACGGGCAGATGGGCCTGTCCTCCATTTCCAATGACCAGGACCTTGCGCAGGAGACGATCGATGTCGAGGCCGAGGGCGAGTCGGGCACCATCGCCTTCAACTACCACTACATCTTTGGCTGCCTCAATGCCCTGTCCAAGGAGAAGGAGATCACGCTGGAGCTCAAGAGCTACTCGCAGGCGGGCATCTTCAAGTCCTACGACAAGATCAACTACCTGTACCTGGTCATGCCGGTCCGCATCTAGCAACTGCCCTATGACCATGTTCGCCCGCGATCTTTCCGTCGCGCACTACCGCAGCTTCGATAGCTATCGCCTTGCCCTGGACGAGGGCGTGACGATACTTGCGGGACCCAACGCGGCGGGAAAGACCAATCTCATAGAGGCGCTGCAGCTGCTGACGAGCGGCGCCTCGTTTAGGCATCCGACCGCAGCCGAGCTCGTCCATGACGGCGTGGGCTCGTGCAAGGTCGAGCTGAGGCTCGAGGGCGACGGCCGCGTGCTTGATATGGGATTGAGCGCGGAGGACGGTAAACGCTCGTTTAGCCGCAACGGCAAGAGATGCTCTGCCGCCGGTGTGCGCGGGGTTCTGCCGAGCGTGCTGTTTTGCCCCGACCATCTGGACATGGTTAAGCGAGGCGCCAGTGTGCGCCGCGCCGCCCTCGACGACTTTGGCATGCAACTGAGCGCACGCTATGCCGATCTTGCGAGCACCTATGGTCGCTGCGTGACCCAGCGTAACGCCTTGCTCAAGGAGGCCTGGTGCTGCCGCGAGATGCTCGGCGCGTGGAACGATTCGATTGCCCGCGCGGGCGCGGCTCTGCTCGTGCACCGGTTGGCCCTGCTCGACCGGCTGGCGGGCCATGTGCGTACTGCCTACGGGCAAGTGGCGTCCGGTGAAGCCGCCAACGTGTCCTATGCGTCCACGCTGGGGGATTTGCCCCAGGTCGATGATCGCGAAGAGCTGAAGGGCTGGGCGTACGAGCGCATGCTGGCTGCCCTTGATGAGCACGCCGACGAGGAAATTCGCCGCGGCGTGACGTTGGTGGGACCGCATCGCGACGAGATTGAGTTTGCTGTGGCGGGTCGCTCCGCCCGTTCATTTGCCAGCCAAGGTCAGCAGCGAACGTTGGTTCTGGCCTGGAAGGTGGCGGAGGTGGCCGTGGCTCGCGATGTCCTGGGCACCGCCCCACTGCTGCTTTTGGACGACGTGATGAGCGAACTCGACGGCGAACGCCGCGGTGCTTTCCTGCGGCTGATCGGCGATGATATCCAGACGGTCATAACCACGACCAACCTGGGGTACTTTACCGATGACCTGCTTGATCGAGCCAAGGTGGTGAGCATGGGTGAGACGTGCTAATTACGAGCGCGAGAGCGAAACGGTCGCCTTCAGTGGCTTGTTGAACGCAGAGCGCCAGCGCATCCTGGCGGCTGCGACCCCTGAGCGCCGTGCGCAGATGGAGGCCGCCGAGGAGTCGCGCGCGGTCTATCGCGCGTGGAACGCGGTGTGCTCGGGCACGCGCGAGGGGCGGCATGTGACGGGCCTGCGCTACCTGCCCGAGTCCAATGAGCTGCTGGTATATCTCGACTCGCCCTCGTGGACGCAGGAAATGACGTTGTTGCGCGAGATCATCCGCGCGCGCATGGAGCGCGCCGGTGCGCATGTGGATGGCCTGGTGTTCAAAACCACCGCGCCCGGTCACACGCCGCCCGCCGCCAAGGAGCGCCTTCGCCCAGCGGCGACCGAGCGCCCGCCGGCCCCACACGCCGACCTCAGCGATGCCGAGCGCACCGAGATTGAGCGCCAAGTGGCGCCCATCGAAGACCAAAAACTGCGCGAGGCCCTCGAGAACGCCATGAGAGCCAGTGCCGAGTGGGCCAAGGGCGTGCAAAGCAAAAAAGAGCCTTAAATCGCATCTGGTGGCCTTGTAGAGCCAAATACCCTCGTTCCCGAGGGTATTTTTTTACGATAAACTAGTAAGGCTGTACACATTTTCTTGACTGAAGGAGGACGTGTGGCAAACGAAAACGATTACGATGGCGGCGAGATTAAGATTCTCGAAGGTCTCGAGGCCGTTCGTAAGCGCCCGGGCATGTATATCGGCTCGACGAGCGCCAGCGGTCTGCATCACCTGGTGTGGGAGATCGTTGACAACTCCGTCGACGAGGCCATGGCCGGTTTCTGCACCGAGATCCAGGTGACGGTCCACGCCGACAACTCCATCACGGTCGTCGACAACGGGCGCGGTATCCCCGTCGACGAGCACCCTGTTAAAAAGATCCCGACGCTCGAGGTCGTCATGACGATTTTGCACGCCGGCGGTAAGTTCGATAATTCGGCCTATAAGGTCTCGGGCGGCCTGCACGGCGTTGGCATCTCCGTCGTCAACGCACTGTCCAAGCGCGTGGTCGTTCAGGTTCGTCGCGACGGCAACACCTACGAGATGGAGTTCTCGCGCGGCAAGACCGTCAAGAAGATGGAGGTCGTGGGCACCTCGGATTCGACGGGCACCACCGTCACCTTCTGGCCCGACGACGAGATCTTCGAGACCTGCATTTACGATTTCGATACGCTGCACAACCGTCTGCAGGAGACGGCGTTCCTCAATAAGAACCTCAAAATCGTGCTGACTGACGAGCGCGAGTCTACTCCCCACGTGGAGGAGTTTTGCTACGAGGGCGGCATCATCGACTTCGTCAAGTTCCTTAACGAGGGCAAGGGCGTCCCCGAGGCCTTTAAGGAGCCTATCTACATCGAGGGCAAATCGGACCCGGACGCACCTGTGGCCAAGATGGGCGAGGTTGAGGTTTCCCTGCAGTGGAATAGCGGCTACGGCGAGAACGTCATGTCGTTTGCCAACGACATCTACACCCCCGAGGGCGGCATGCACCTTGAGGGCTTCCGCACCGCGCTCACCCGCGTGATCAACGACTATGCGCGCAAGCAGAACCTGCTCAAGGAAAAAGACGCCAATCTGACCGGCGACGATGTGCGCGAGGGCCTTTCGGCCGTTATCTCGGTCAAGCTGCCCGATCCGCAGTTTGAGGGCCAGACCAAGGCCAAGCTCGGCAGCTCCTATATGCGCGCGCTGACGCTCAAGATCGTGACCGACGGCCTTGCCGATTACCTCGAGGAGCACCCTAAGCCCGCTCGCGAGATCGTCAAGAAGGCGCAGCAGGCCTGCAAGGCGCGCAATGCCGCCCGCAAGGCGCGCGAGGCGACCCGCCGCAAGAGCCTGCTCGAGACGGCGTCCCTGCCCGGTAAGCTCGCCGACTGCTCGGTGCGCGATGCCGAGCTGACCGAGCTCTTCATCGTAGAGGGCGACTCGGCAGGCGGTTCGGCCAAGGACGGCCGTCGCCGAGACATCCAGGCGATTCTGCCCCTGCGCGGCAAGATTTTGAACGTCGAGCGCGTTGGTGACCATCGCGCGTTCTCGAGTGACACCATCCAGTCGCTGATTACCGCGATCGGCTGCGGCGTCACGACGAGTGCCGGCGCCGGCGGCGATTTCGATATCACCAAGGCGCGCTACCACAAGATCATCATCATGACCGATGCAGACGTCGACGGCGCGCATATCCGCATCCTGCTGCTGACGTTCTTCTACAAGTACATGCGTCCGCTGATCGATGCCGGCTACGTCTATGTTGCCTGCCCGCCCATCTTTGGCATTAAGGTGCGCAACAAGATCCACTACGTGTATCCCAACGGCCGCCAGCCCGAAGACGAGATCCTGCGCGATACCATCCAGAGTCTGGGCCTGAACCCCGATGATAACGACGAGGACGGCAAGGCCAAGGACGGCAAGATCACCAAAAAGCGCAAGGGCTATACCGTCCAGCGCTACAAGGGCCTGGGCGAGATGGACCCCAAACAGCTTGCCTCGACGACGATGGACCCAAAGACCCGCATTCTGCAGCGTGTGTCGATCGAGGACGCCGTGGTGGCGGACCGCGCCGTGCGCGAGCTGATGGGTTCCGAGGTCGGCTATCGCCGCGAGTACATCGAGAAGCATGCACATGATGCACGATTCCTTGACGCTTAAGAGGAGGTAACGTGGCAGACGATATCAACAATAACGAGGGTATGGACGAGGCCGGCGATGCCGGTATGCCCGATGATCTGAAGCGCCTGCTTGCCCGTGCTGAGCAGGGCGAGGACGGCGATCCGGACGCCTATAACCCCGATGCCGATGATGATGAGGAAGAGGACGACGACGGTGAGCTCGAGGAGAGCTTTGGCGAAGTCGATCGTGGCGCCTCGGCCGGCGAGGACATCAACGGCGGCCAGCTCCAGATTTCGGAGTTCGGTCGCGAGATGAAGCAGTCGTTCATCGAGTATTCGATGTCGGTTATCACAGCGCGTGCCCTGCCGGACGTGCGCGACGGCTTAAAGCCGGTACACCGCCGCATCCTGTACGCGATGAACGAGAGCGGCATCTACCCCAACCGCCCACACAAAAAGTCGGCCTGGACGGTCGGCGAAGTTATCGGTAAGTACCACCCGCACGGTGACTCTGCGGTCTACGAGGCCATGGTCCGCCTGGCGCAGTGGTTCTCCATGCGCACGCCGCTCATCGACGGTCACGGCAACTTCGGCAACATCGATGGCGACGGCGCGGCGGCCATGCGTTACACCGAGAGCCGCCTGGCCAAGCCCGCCATGGAACTGCTGCGTGACTTGCAGAAGGATACCGTCGACTGGCAGCCCAACTACGACGAATCGCTCGCCGAGCCCGTGGCACTGCCTGCGCGCTTCCCCAACCTGCTGGTCAACGGCAGCCAGGGCATCGCCGTCGGCATGGCCACCAACATCGCCCCGCATAACCTCACCGAGGCGATCGAGGCCACCTGCTACCTGATCGACAACCCCGACGCCACCGTCGACGAGCTCATGCAGATCATGCCCGGTCCGGACTTCCCCACCGGCGCCATCATCATGGGCAGCGCCGGCATTAAGCAGAGCTACGAGCCCGGCCGCGGCTCCATTACCGTGCGTGCCAAGGCACATGTGGAGTCCACCAAGACCGGCCGCAGCCGCCTGGTCTTTACCGAGATTCCCTACATGGTCAACAAGGGCACCCTGCAGGAGAAGATCGCCCAACTCGTCAACGACAAGCGCATTGAGGGCATCTCGGATATGCGCGATGAGTCCAACCAGAAGGGCATCCGTCTGGTCATCGAGCTCAAGAAGGGCGTCATTCCGCAGGTCGTGCTCAACAACCTGTATAAGTACACCTCGCTGCAGACGACCTTTGGCGCCAACAACCTGGCACTCGTCAACGGCGTTCCCAAATGCCTGAGCCTGCGCGAGATGCTGCAGCACTACATCGACCACCAGGTCGACGTCGTCACCCGCCGCACCCGCTTCGACCTTAAGAAGGCCCAGGCCCGCGCGCATATCCTCGAGGGCTACCTGATGGCCCTTGACCATATCGACGAGGTCATCAGCATCATCCGCTCCTCGCAGACCGACTCCGAGGCCAGCAGCCGACTGATCGAACGCTTTGGCTTTACGCCCGAGCAGACCACGGCCATCCTCGAGATGAAGCTGCGCCGCCTGACCGGCCTGGAGCGCGACAAGATCCAAGAAGAGTTGGACGGCCTGCGCCGCGCCATCGCCTACTACGAGGACCTGCTGGCGCACGAGGAGAAGATTCTGGGCGTCATCAAGGAAGAGATGCGCGAGATCTCCAAGAAGTTTGGCGACAAGCGCCGTACCGAAATCAGCCAGGTTGAGAAGGACCTGGATGTCGAGGACCTCATCGCCGACGAGGACATGGTCGTGACCATCACCCACACCGGCTACGTTAAGCGTATCCCGGTGGCCGCCTACCGCGCCCAGAAGCGCGGCGGCAAGGGCGTGTCGGGCGTCAACCTCAAAGAGGACGACGTCATCGACGAGATGTTCATCGCGTCCACGCACGAGTACGTGCTGTTCTTCTCGAGCAAGGGCAAGGTCTATCGCCTGAAGGTGCACGAGCTGCCGGTGGGTACGCGCCAGGCGCGCGGTACCGCGATCGTCAACCTGTTGCCCTTCGAGGAGGGCGAGAAGATCGCGAGCGTCATCAGCTGCCGCGAGTTCCCGGCCGACGAGTACCTGATGTTTGCCACCAAGAGTGGCATGGTCAAGAAGACCGTGATGAGCGCTTACGATCGTAGCCGCCGTGATGGCCTGATCGCTATCAACCTGCGTGACGACGACGCGCTGCTGAACGTGCGCCGCGTGCGCGAGGGCGACAAGATTATCCTGGCCACCACCGCGGGCAAGGCGATCATGTTCTCCGAGGAGCAGGTGCGCGCCACCGGCCGCGATACCAGCGGCGTTCGCGGTATCGGTATGAAGGACGGCGTGAGCGTTCTGGGCATGGAAGTCACTAACGGCAACGGCGATCTGTTCGTTATCACCGAGCGCGGCTACGGCAAACGCACGCCGGTTGCGGACTACCCAGAGCAGAACCGCGGCGGTCAGGGCGTCTACACCATTCAGATGACCGAGCGTAAGGGCAACCTCGCGGCCATGAAGACGGTGGGCCCGCAACACGAGCTGTTCATCGTGACGGAAGGCGCGACGGTCATTCGCGTCAAGACCGACGAGATCAGCCAGACCGGCCGCGCCACCCAGGGCGTCAAAATGATGACCGTCGACGACAACGACCGCATCTGCGCCGTAGCTCGCATGACAGCCGCCAAAGAGAAGCCCGAGGGCGAAGGTGCAGAAGACGGCTCTGCCCCCGAAGAAACCCCTGTCGATTTAGGCGACGGCAACGACATGCCAGAAGATCTCCTCGACGAGTAAGAGGAACTAGCTGGTAGAAAATATCAGACCCCATATATCGGCGGTCGGCGCACCTGCGCGCCGACCGCTTTTTTGACAATTTTGGACCCACGTTCGCCCCGGCCGCGCGGCGGCATATGAAGTCGATCGCGAGTTCCGCACGAGCCGGAGAGTACTTAATGTGCTCTCCGTGCGAGTCAGGACTGTCCGAGCAGGCGACTTCATATGCCGCCGCGCGGCCGGGGCGAACCCCTCCCAAAGATTTTCAAAAAAGTTGTTGACGCGCGCGTAACGACTCGTCTAATATATCCCTTGCGCGATGGACCTGTAGCTCAGTTGGTTAGAGCGTCCGGCTGATAACCGGGAGGTCACAAGTTCGAATCTTGTCAGGTCCACCACTTTCTTTCGCAATAAACACCCCAGCGAGAGCCGAGTCGCCGCTGGGGTGTTTATTACTGTCTCCGTGGGGGTTTAGCTCAGCTGGGAGAGCGCGGGCTTTGCAAGCCTGAGGTCAGGGGTTCGATCCCCCTAACCTCCACCATGATGGACCTGTAGCTCAGTTGGTTAGAGCGTCCGGCTGATAACCGGGAGGTCACAAGTTCGAATCTTGTCAGGTCCACCATCAAAACTGTTAAAAGCCTCGGGGCAATTGCCTCGAGGCTTTTTTCTTAGCCACAGAAGGTAGTCAAAAAAGCTCTGTCCCAAATTAACTACTTTGATTTTGTGTGCTACGCGAAAGTTTGGGTAGTATAGCTATTCAACGCGGCGGGCCGCCGCGTGTTAACCGCTACGTACCGGAGGTGTTCCATGGTTCGTGTCGACATAGAGACCATCGTCATGGCCGCCGGTCCCGTGCCATCGCTTATCGTGCTTCGCGAACGCTGCAGCAAGTCGGATTCCCCCGCGCCGCTGCGCTCCCTCTCCATCCAGACTGGCTCGTTTGAGGCTGCGGCAATCAGCCGCGGCATCGACAGCGGACGCGCCGATCGCCCGATTACCCATGACCTGTTGCTCGATACTGTTGGCGCCCTGGGCGCCAAGCTCGAGCGCATCGAGATCGTTCGCGCCGAGCCGCCGGTGTTCTACGCGACGATTGTCGTACTGGCCGATGGTGACGAGCGCAAGATCGATGCCCGTCCCAGTGATGCCATTGCCCTTGCCGTGCGCAGCAATGCCCCCATGTTTGTGGAGGACGACATCATGAATCGCCTGGGCACTGTTTCTGCCCATACCGAGGAAGTTGACGACGAGCAGGAGTTCGAGAAGTTCGACGAGTTCGTCCATACGCTCTCGCCCGATGACTTCTAAATGCGGGGCGGCCAGGATGCGGAGCGTTCGCTGATGGCCGGCGGTATGTCGGCTGAGGCGGCTGCGATCGCCCGTGAGGCCCAGATGCGCTCTGAGGCGTCCGAGGCGGCTCGCATTGCCTATGTGACGCAGGCCCGCACGCTTCACGAGCGCCGCGGCTCGTTTATCAAGATGGTTGTCGTCTCCGCCCTTGTCGCGGCAATCTGCTCGCGCCTTCGTGGTACAGTTGGTGCGCTTGGGTTTTCGATCTCTACGGGCCTGGTGATCTGGGGCGTGGTCGACGCGGTAATGCTGACCAGTCAGATCAAGGTGCTCGACAAGCGCGCGATGGATATGATGCGCGCCCGCGACGCTGCCGCTAAGATCGCCGCTGAGGCGCAAGAACTGTAATGACGCCAGACTCGATGGGAAGGTCTAAAGATGGCACAGGATATGCAGGACGCCGGTAACGTCTCCGCCGAGCTCGACGCCATGGTGTGCGATCTGATCGGAGCGTTCTTGGACGACCTTGCCGCCGGTGAAAACCCTGGCGTGGTCGTGGCAATTGAGGACGCCGCTTCCAACCGTTATCTGGCGGCGCTCGATGAGGATGGCGAAGAGGCGTGCCTCGAGGCGGCCACCAACTTTATCTCCGAGCACAAGATGGGTCTTAAGGACGAGGGCCTGGGCCGTATCGCTCGCTATGCCATCGGCTACACCGGCTGCGTCGAGATTGACGGCGGCTATCACGATGCTCTGCTCGTGAGCTTCTTCGAAACCACGCTCGAGAGTGGTTTTTCGGCATATGTGCTGTATGAGGGCATGGGCGCCGGCGATGGTTTTATGTGGAGCGACCCTGAACCTGCAGGTGAGGAAACCCCTCTCATCTAAAATCGCTAAAATAAACGAGTTTTCGGTAAAAGGCTCAATATTCCCGCTGAGCGTTGTATCGCTGGGCGGGCCGCATACGCGTGCCGGTTGTATATAGATAGAAGATAGGGGAACTACATGCGCGTAGACAATCTGAGGAACATCGCCATCATCGCTCACGTCGACCACGGCAAGACGACGATGGTCGACAAGCTCCTGCGTGCCACGGACGCCTTCCGTGCCAACCAGCAGGTCGAGGACCGCGTCCTGGATTCCAACGACCAGGAGCGCGAGCGCGGCATTACGATTCTCGCCAAGAACATCTCTATCGAGTACAAGGACGTCAAGATCAACGTCATCGACACCCCGGGCCACGCCGACTTTGGCGGCGAGGTCGAGCGCGTGCTGCGTATGGCCGACGGCGCCCTGCTGCTGGTCGACGCTTTTGAGGGCCCCATGCCCCAGACCCGCTTCGTGCTGCGTCACGCTATCGACACCGGCCTTAAGATCATGATCGTCATCAACAAGATCGACCGTCCGGGTGCCAACCCCGAGAAGGCCTACAACGACTGCCTCGACCTTATGGCCGACCTGGGCGCTACCGACGACCAGCTTGAGTTCGCCATGGAGCACGTGGTCTACGCCAGCGCCATGAATGGCTTTGCCCGCCTTGACCCCAACGACGGAAACATGGACATGTATCCGCTGCTCGATATGATCATCGACGACATGCCTGCACCCGAGGTTGACGAGAACGCCCCGCTGGCCATGCAGTGCGTGACCATCGATCACTCCAACTTCGTTGGCCGCATCGGCATCGGTCGCGTGTACTCCGGCGCCATCCACCAGGGCGACCAGATCCTGGTCGTCAAGAACGACGGTTCCAGCGCCACCGCTACCGTCAAGCAGCTCTTTACCTTCGACTACCTGGGCCGTACCGAGTGCCAGGAAGTCGGCGCCGGCGACATCGCCGCCGTCGTGGGCATCGACCGCACCGATATCGGCGATGTCTACACCGACCCCGAGAACCCCGTCGAGCTCGAGCCTATCGAGATCGACCCGCCGACCCTGTCCATTGTCTTTGAGGCCTCGACCTCCCCGCTCGTCGGCCGCGACGGCGATATCGTGGGCGCCCGTCAGCTCAAGGAGCGTCTGTTCAACGAGGCCGAGAACAACGTGACCATGAAGATCGAGGAGCTCGAGGACAAGAGCGGCGTCGAGGTCTCGGGCCGCGGCATTCTGCACCTGTCCGTTCTGATGGAGTCCATGCGCCGCGAGGGCTTTGAGTTCCAGGTCGGTCGTCCCCGCGTTCTGTTTAAGAAGGACGAGAACGGCAACAAGATGGAGCCCGTCGAGCAGGCCGTCGTCGAGTGCCCGGACGAGTACTCGGGCAAGGTCGTTGAGGTCTTCGGCACCTCCGGCGGCATCATGACGAGTATGGATACCTCGGGCATCGTGACGCACCTCGAGTTTAAGATCCCGACCCGCGGCATCATGGGCCTTAAGAACCGCATCATGAACGTCACTCACGGCGAGGGCGTGTTCTACCACACCTTCCTGGAGTACGGCCCCTATGCCGGCGAGATCGGCAACCGCCAGAACGGCGCCATGATCTCCATGACTACCGAGAAGGCCGTTGCCTACGCTCTGGGTACGCTGCAGGAGCGCGGCCAGCTGTTCGTTGAGCCGGGCACCGAGTGCTACGAGGGCATGATCGTGGGCGAGCGCAGCAAGGCCGGCGACATGGTCGTCAACATCGCCCGTACCAAGAACCTGGGCAACCAGCGCTCCTCGACCTCCGATATCTCCGTCCAGCTGGTGCCGCCCCGCACCTTCTCGCTGGAGGAGGCGCTGGAGTACATCGCCGACGACGAGCTGGTGGAGATCACTCCCAAGAACATCCGCCTGCGCAAGCGTCTGCTCAATGCCACCGACCGCAAGAAGGCCGCCGTCCGCGCCGGTCAGGTCAACAAATAAGCGCTGAGCTTTATAGCGACTAACAAGAAAGGGCGCCGACCGCAATGGTCGGCGCCCTTTTTGGTGCACGGGGATTGAGTTGGTCTGTACCACCGCAAAGGTGCCTTGCCCCTTTGCGGTGGTTGGCGGTTAGGCGGAGGGAAGGCCCGGGGTGTTGGCGGTCTGCTGCGGCTTGAGGCGGGCGTTGCGCCAGATGATCTGGATGGCGTAACCGAGCGTAAAGACGAAGGCTACGCCGCTGACAAAGCTGCCCATAAGGGGGAGTGCCGTGAGTGCGCCCGCGGCGATACCGCCCACGGCGGCCATGGCGTAGCGGTTCTGGTTGTGTCCGACCATGCGTGCGATCGCGGTGCCCGTAAATGCCGCCGAGACTAGGGCGATACCGATTACGGCGCACATGAGGGCTCCGGCGAGTGACAGGCCTGCAATCGAGATGATGAGCAGCAGGACGGCGGGAATGGCGGCCGCCGTGCCCAAAAGACCGCTCACCCACAGCGGCGTGGGACGCTGGCGGAGCATGCCGGCGGCACTGGTGGTCGCACGCGGAAAGACGAGCTCGAGCAGCAGTGCGACAAAGCAGGTAGAAAGCGCCGCGGCAACGATGCCGCCGATGGTGTCGTTAATCGTAGAGGTGTTCTCGTTCTCGGTGCGGTCAATCTTGAGGGCCCCGACCTGAGCGCCCTCGGCCCGCTCGGGATCCTCGGAGATATGGGCGTTCACCGTGCCGGTGATGTGAGCGTTTTTACCCAGGATGAGTTTGTCGGCCCAGACCTCGACATCGCCATCGACAGTGCCGTCGATAGTTACCGTACTGCCCGCGAGTGCTGCCGACTTGGCGGAGCCGCGCAGGGCAACCGTCTCGCCCATCGCGTAAAAACAGTTGGCGGCGCTACCGGTGTTGAGCACGACGTGCTGACCGGCTACCGTCACGCTGCCATCGATGGCGGTTTTGGAGATGTCGATGGTGCGCGCCGCCAGGCGAACGGCTCCACCTACGGTGCAATCGCGAATCGATAGGCTGTCGCGCGCCGCGATAATATCGCGGTCGATAGAGGCATCGTCCAGGTTAAGGTTTTGGCCGGCCCAGTACAGGTCGCCCTCGGCGCCAGACGGAGTTGAGTCGGCTTCGGTTGCGAGTACGTTGCCCGCGGTGTCTGTGCCGGCGAACGACGCCGTGGGCAGTACGGTCAGCGCAAGCGCAATCAGTGCGAATAGGAGGACGATGCGGGCCCGCGCTTTACGGCGCTGGGTCGACGGTGCTAGGTTGCAGGGCATAGTGAATCCTTCGTTAGATACTCGACATGTATCTAACAGGGTACCCAACGCGCGGGCGCTCTAAAAGAACCTCTCAGTTGCATTTCGGAGGGTCGTGCCGCGCTGTCTACTTTTTGCGATGCAAAAAGCGCGCGATGTCTTCTTCGGTGGGGCTTTTGATGTCAAAGCGCAGCGAGAGCCAGCGCAGACCCATGGTCACGACAACGCATACGACCAGCGCGGCGACATTGCTCATGATGCCGCTCATAACGAGACACACATAGCTTGTCGATCCGGCGATGGCGGCGATGGCATAAAAGTTAGTACGTTGGAAAATGCCCGGAACCACGCCCATAAAGCCGTCGCGCAGCATGCCGCCGCCCACCGCGGTGAAGAAGCCCATCATGACGCATGCGGCGGGTGCAAATCCGTAGACCAGCGCCTTGTCCGCGCCGGTTGCCGCATAGATGCCGACCGAGATGATATCGAGCAGGGGAATGAGTTTATCGGGCTTGTCGACAATCGCCGGGAAGATGTAGATGATGGCCGCCGTGGCGATGGAGAGCGGCAGCGCCATTGGCTGGTTGAGGATATAGACGTTGCCGACCTGGAGTGTCATATCGCGCAAAAGACCGCCGCCCAGACCGCAGACCACCGCGAGCGCGACCGCGCCCACCAGGTCGAGCTTGTGTTCGCGCGCAACCAGCACACCCGAGATCGATGCAGCGACAACGGCGAACATCTCGAGCCAAAATGGGATAGCGACCATGGCATCCGAGGCATGTGAGGAAACGGTTACAGCGGCGACGACGGGCAAGATGGGGTCCTTTGGGTTATGGGTTTGGACAATGCCCGTACATAGTACATGTTCGGCACCGATTGCGACCCTATTGCTCGGCAAACGGTCGGGACTGGGTTGATACTGAACGCGATGAGGGCGTGGCTGAATAGGAGGGATGTCCAAATTATGAGCGAAGCTCAAAATTTATCCGGTCGGCTGGCGCCGACCGCGCTGCGCTAAAAACGCGCCACGGGCGCGTTTTCTTTACGCTCCGCGCCCTGTTGGGTTCGAATCCCTCCTCCTCCGTATTTGCTTGTTAGGGACTCAAAACAAAAAAGCTCCCTTTCCTGGGAGCTTTCTCAATCTAAATGGCGGAGGAGGAGGGATTCGAACCCTCGTGACCTTATACAGGCCAAACGGTTTTCGAGACCGCCGCATTCAACCACTCTGCCACCCCTCCGCGTGGGGTAAAAACAAAGCAGGCTCTAAGGCCTGCTTTGGAATTAACTGGCGGAGAGTCAGGGATTTGAACCCTGGAGACGCTTTTGACGCCTACACGATTTCCAATCGTGCTCCTTCGGCCACTCGGACAACTCTCCGTTAAATGCGAAAGTCAGTATACACGAGGAATCGAAAAGTGCAAACAGAAAACTTGGCATTTTTTAAACCGCTCGCTCCGCGGCCGTATCCGGCATGCGCAAGATAAGTACTAAAAAAGCATCCTGACCAGCCAGATCCCTCTCGATAACCTGTTCAAAATAGGTATTCATGAATGACGTGGCGGCGAATTTTAAAATTTTGAAGCAATCGATCGAACCGGTGGCATGCATTTTGCGACCACAACCCTGCAATCGACAACCTGCGGTTTGGCTCAGGTTGTCCTCGCCGCGGCGTATCTTACTATCGAATCCGTCAAGCTCTTGGTCAGCATTTGGTTGGAATACGCGAGAAGTGCCGTGTAAGCATGGACATATGTGGAGGTCATGAGGTTGTAGCTGCATATTCTTGCAGCCTGGGAGGTTGAAAGATATTATTACCAAGTCTTTTCCTGCTTCAGGCGCACCTTCACGACCTGAAGCCACATTTGCCCAGAGGAGGTGACAATATGAAGGCTTATGAACTGCTGTTCTTTGTTGACCCGTCGCTCGACCCCGAGACTCGTCTCGCTGTTATGAAGCGTATCGATACCACGATCGCTGAGGGCGCTGGCAAGGTCGACTCCGTTGACGAGTGGGGCAAGCGCAAGCTCGCCTACGAGATCAACGACCTCACCGATGGTGACTACACCCTCATCAACTTCCACGCAGATCCTACCCAGATCGCCGAGCTTGATCGCGTCCTGCGCATCACCGACGCTGTGGTCCGCCACATGATCGTCCGTCGCGACGACCAGGAGTAAGACTGTCGTTTTGGACTGGGCTTGTGCCCCAAGAGGAAGTAGTGAGTTATGAGCATCAATCGAGTGAACATCACCGGTAACCTCACCCGCGATCCCGAGCTGCGCGCCACCGCCGGCGGAACCCAGGTTCTGTCCTTTGGCGTCGCCGTGAACGATCGTCGCCGCAATGCGCAGACTGGCGAGTGGGAGGACTATCCCAACTTTGTCGACTGCACTATGTTTGGCACCCGCGCCGAGGCCGTGAGCCGTTTCCTGGCAAAGGGAAACAAGGTCGCGATCGAGGGCAAGCTGCGCTACAGCTCTTGGGAGCGCGACGGTCAGCGCAGGAGCAAGCTTGAGGTCATCGTCGATGAAATCGAGTTTATGAGCTCCCGTGGTGGCCAGGGTGGCTACGATCAGGGCGGTTACGCCCCCGCAGCTCCCACGCCCGCAGCACGTCCTGCCGCACCGGTGGCTACGCCGCCCGCGGTCGACGTCTACGATGAGGACATCCCGTTCTAAGGGTTGTTCGCCTATTTTTGAGTGAGAGGCGGCTTCGGCTCGCCGAAGTTGCCAAATGAAAGGTATTTTGACATGGCTAATGATTATTCTGCACGTCAGCCGCGTCGTAAGTACTGCCAGTTCTGCAAGGAGAACACTGAGTTCATCGACTATAAGGACACTCAGCTTCTCCGTAAGTACATGACCGACCGTGGCAAGATCAAGCCCCGTCGCGTCACTGGCGCTTGCACGCAGCATCAGCATGACATCGCCAACGCCATCAAGCGCGCCCGCGAGATGGCTCTCCTGCCGTACACCGTCCCCGTGGTTTCCTCTCGTGGCAACCGCGACCGCGGCTAAGAAGGGAGACGCATCATGAAGGTTATTCTTCTCGATGAGATCAAGGGCAAGGGCGGCGAGGGTGACGTCGTAGAGGTCGCTCAGGGTTACGCTGAGAACTTCCTGTTCCCCAAGAAGCTCGCTGTTGCCGCCACCAAGGGCAACCTCAAGCAGCTTGACGAGCGTCGCAACAACATCGCCAAGCGCGAGGCCGTCCGTCTGGCTACTGCCAACGAGACCAAGGCTGCCTTCGAGGGCAAGCAGGTCACCGTTGACGTCAAGGTTGGCGACGAGGGCATCCTCTTTGGCTCCGTTACCGCTGCTATGATCGCTGACGCCATCAAGGATCAGCTCGGTATGGACATCGACCGCAAGCGCGTCGAGCTCGGTAAGCCCATCAAGGTTGCCGGTGCCCACACCGTCGCTATCTCGCTGTACCGCGAGATCAAGGCCGAGGTTGTCGTTCTCGTCGGCGTTACCGCCGAGGAGCTCGCTGCCGAGACTGAGGCCGAGGAGGCCGCTGAGGCCGAGACCGCCGAGGTCGAGACCGAGGCTGCTGCCGAGTAGCATTTGCTGCAACGCAACAATCTTGTTCTAAGAAGGGCGCTCTGGGAGACCAGGGCGCCCTTTTGTTTTTTGCGCTGGGTGAGTTCATAGCAGTCATTGAGATGCGGTCCCGTGTATAGGACCGTTTATCCGTTTGGTTCGGTGATGATTGCCAAGGCGCGGCTCGATTTATAGCCGTGGCTGATACTATGGATGCTCGCAAGCGATATGAATGAGGATGCTCATGGCATATGACGATAGGGAGACGGGGCTGACGGTCGAGGACCGTGGCTCCAAGTTGGGTCTCCCCCAAAACCAAGATGCAGAGGCCAACGTACTGGCCGCTATGCTGCTATCGCCCGAGGTGGTCGAAGAGGCTCAGGTCGAGCTGCAGCCCGATGACTTCTATCGGCCCATTCATAAGACCATCTATACCGCGATGGTCGATATGTACAACAGTCGCATCCCCATCGACTCCATCTCGCTGATCGATTACCTGCGAAGCATCAACAAGCTCGATGCCGTGGGTGGCGAGGCGTACATTTTGGAGCTGATGGGTCAGACCCTGTCGCTCGTCAACTGGCAGCACCATGCCGCCATCGTTCGTCGCGACTCGATGTTGCGCGAGCTGATTGGCGCCACCAACGAGATCAACGCGCTGGCCTACAACGCCCCCACCGATACTAAGGAGGTCGTGGAGCTGGCTGAGAGCAAGCTGCTCAAGGTCACGGCGCGTGAGGTCAAGTCGAGCTACAAGACGCTGACCGAGTTTATGGTCGAGGCCTATAACGAGGCCGAGGAAGTGTGCAAGGCCGGCGGTCAGGCCGCAGGCGTGCCCACGGGCTTCCCGTCGCTCGATCGTATGCTCATGGGCTTCCGCGAGGGCCAGCTCATCATTATCGGCGCCCGCCCCGCCGTGGGTAAGACGTCGTTCGCCCTGAACTTGGCGCTCAATGCCGCCGCCGCTGGCTATACCGTCGGCTTCTTCTCGCTGGAGATGTCGGGCAAGGAAATTGCCCAGCGTCTGATTTGCGCTTATGCCATGATCTCGATCAGCGATTTCCGTACGGGCCGCATTAGCCCCGAGCAGTGGGCCAATATCAATGAGGCCACGCAGACGCTGTCCAAGCTCGATATTCTGATTGACGATACGCCCGGCACCACGGTGACCGAGATTCGCGCCAAGAGCCGCCGTATGCTCCATAACAAGGAGAAGGCAATCATCATTCTGGACTACCTGCAGCTGGTGAGTCCTCCGCCGGGCCGTCGTTCCGAGAGCCGTACCGTCGAGGTCTCCGAGATGTCGCGTGGCCTGAAGATTATGGCCAAGGAGCTCAAGATCCCGCTGATCGCGCTGTCGCAGTTGTCGCGTCAGGTTGAATCCCGTACCGGCAAGCGCCCGCAGCTGTCCGACCTGCGTGAATCGGGCTCCATCGAGCAGGATGCCGATATCGTCATGTTCTTGGACCGATCTGCCGACGAGGCCGAGGCCTCGCGCGACGACCGACCCGACGAGGGCGTTACGCGTATTGTCGTGGCTAAGAACCGTTCGGGCCCGATCGGCGACGTCGACCTGATGTTCCTGCCGGCATCCACCAAGTTCTATGAGCTTGATGGGGCGCATACCGAGGAGTAGGACAGGCGCCCGTTGCACGGGTATACTAGGAATGTTTTGTGCTTCTGCGCGCTTGCGGTGCGCGGACAGTCCATGAATGTGAGGAGTAAACATGCCGTCAACCGTTTTGGTCGGTGCCCAGTGGGGCGATGAGGGCAAGGGTAAGATCTGCGACCTAGTCGCCGGCGACTTTGATGCCGTCGTGCGCTACTCGGGCGGCAACAACGCCGGCCACACCATCGTCGTCAACGGCAAGAAGTACGGCCTGCACCAGGTGCCCTCCGGCATTATGTATTCCGACCACGTGTCGGTGATCGGTAACGGCTGTGTCGTCAACCCCAAGGTTGTCCTTGAGGAGATCGACATGTTCGAGGCCGACGGCATCACCACCAAGAATCTCAAGATTAGCGGCAACGCGCATGTCATCATGCCGTACCACATCGATCTGGATGGCGCCTTTGAGCAGAAGCTCGGCAAGAAGAACATCGGTACCACCAAGCGCGGCATCGGTCCGTGCTACCAGGACAAGATGGCCCGTATTGGCCTGCGTATGCAGGACATGCTGGACGAGGCGCTGTTCCGCGATAAGCTGGAGACCGCTCTTGCCCGCGTGAACCCCGAGCTGGAGCTCATCTACAACCTGCCCACCTACACCGTGGACCAGATTTGTGACGAGTACCTGCCCATGGCCGAGCGCCTGCGCCCTTACATCACCGAGACGAGCCTGCTGCTCAACAATATGATCGATGAGGGCAAGGACTTGCTGTTTGAGGGCGCCCAGGCGACGCTGCTCGACATCGACCACGGCACCTATCCGTACGTGACGTCTTCTAACTGCACCGCTGGCGGCGCCATTACCGGTTCCGGTGTCGGCATGAAGAACGTCGACCGCGTGCTGGGCGTCATGAAGGCCTACATCACCCGCGTCGGTTCGGGCCCCATGCCCACCGAGCTTTCCTACGAGTCCGAGGCCGGCCACACGCTGACCGAGGAGGGCTACGAGTACGGCGTGACCACCGGTCGCCGTCGTCGCTGCGGCTGGTTTGACGGCCCTATCGCCAACTATGCCTCGCGCGTCAACGGCCTCACCGACATCGCCGTGACCAAGCTCGACGTGCTTTCGGCCTTCGACACCATTAAGGTGTGCGTTGCCTATGACGTCGACGGCGAGCGCTACACGAGCGTGCCCGAGCATCAGGTGCGCTTTGAGCATGCCAAGCCCATCTACGAGGAGCTCCCTGGCTGGAAGTGCGACATCACCGGCTGCCGCAGCTTTGACGAGCTGCCGCAGGAGGCTCAGGACTACGTGGCATTTATCGAGGATCTGGCACACACCCGCGTAACGTTTATCGGCGTCGGCGCCGGTCGCGAGCAGATCATCAACCGATTCTGGAAGTAATCGGTTTATACGGTTATTGCGATATACCCCTTTGCAGCCCGGACGGGCGGCCGAGGGGTATATTTGCTTGTAATGGGCCCGCTTGGTTGGCGGGCCGTTAATCCATAGAGGAGGCACCCTTGAAGGCGGACACTCAAACCATCGACATCCTGTTGTTGGGCAGCGGCGGCCGCGAGCATGCTCTGGCAGCCAAGCTCGCAGCATCACCGCGCGCCGGCAAGCTCTACATCGCGCCGGGTAACGGCGGCACCGCGAGCTGCGGCGAGAACGTGGTTCTCGACGATTGCGATCCTGCGGCCGTGGCGGCGTTTGCCCAGAGCCATGGATGCGGACTCGTGGTGATTGGCCCCGAGGCTCCGCTCGTGGCTGGCGTTGCCGACGCCGTCCGCGCGGCGGGTATCCCGTGCTTTGGTCCGGGTGCCGAGGGTGCCCAAATGGAGGGCTCCAAGCTGTTCTCCAAGCAGCTCATGGAGCGCGCGAACATCCCGACGGCCGCCTATGGCTCGTTTACTGACGAGGCCTCGGCTCTTGCTTATGTGCGCGAGCAGGGCGCTCCGCTGGTCGTGAAGGCCGACGGCCTTGCCGCGGGCAAGGGCGTTATTGTGGCAACCGAGCTTTCGCAGGCCGAGGAAGCTGTGCGTGAGTGCTTTGGCGGCACCTTTGGTGATGCCGGCAACACGGTGGTTATCGAGGAGATGCTCGTTGGCCCCGAGTGCTCGCTGCTGGCCTTTACCGACGGCAAGACCGTCCGTCCCATGGCTACCTCGCAGGACCACAAGCGCGCGCTTGAGGGCGATCTTGGCCCCAACACGGGTGGCATGGGCGTCTACAGCCCGGTGCCTATCGTGACCGACGAGGAGCACGCCACCATGGTGAAGGTCATGGAGCAGACCGTGGCAGAGCTCGCCGCCGAGGGCATCGACTACCGCGGCTGCCTGTACGGCGGCTTTATGCTTACCCCCGCCGGCCCCAAGGTGCTGGAGTTCAATGCTCGCTTTGGCGATCCCGAGACGCAGGTCGTGCTGCCGCGCCTTAAGAACGACCTGGTCGAGGTTATGCTGGCCTGCGCCAACTGCGAACTCGATCAGATTGAGCTCGATTGGCGTGACGAGTGGGCCGTGGCCGTTGTCCTGACGAGCGCGGGCTATCCCGGCAGCTATGAGAAGGGCAAGGTCATCACCGGTATCGAGGATGCCGAGGCCATGGAGAACGTGACGGTGTACCACGCCGGCACCGCTGTGGTGGACGGCAAGCTCGTGACCAACGGCGGTCGCGTGCTCGCCGTGACCGCGCTGGGCGACACGTTCGAGAACGCTCGCGACCTTGCCTACGAGGCCTGCGAGAAGATCGACTTTGAAGGCAAGACTCTGCGTCACGACATTGGCCTGCGCGCGCTGCGCGGCCGCGACGCCTGGGATGCCTAAAATCCGAGAGGGATGAGACGGATGGACGATAAGAACGAAGAGCTCGTGGACGCGCAGATCGTCGAGGAAGACGGTCGCGAGTACGGGCACGCCGAGGGCGAGCCTGGTGGCGAGATCGCTGACGAGCCGGCGCTGGTGCTGGGCGACGACGACCCGCATGACGCCCTGTTGCACGAGAAGATTCTTTCGGAGGAGTGTGCCTGGAAGGGCAAGATCCTCGACGTCCACCGTCTTGAGGTTGAGCTGCCTAACGGTCACCACAGTGCCCGCGATATCGTTCGCCATCCGGGTGCGGCGGCCGTTGTGGCGCTGACCGAAAGCGGCAAGATCGTGCTGGTGCGTCAGTACCGCACCGCCATCGACCGCGTGACGGTCGAGATTCCCGCCGGCAAGCTCGACCCGGGCGAGGACCCGCTCGATTGCGCCAAGCGCGAACTGCATGAGGAGACGGGCTTTAAGGCCGGCCGCATCCGCTTTTTGACGTCGATTGTCACGACCTGCGGTTTTTGCGACGAGATTATTCACATCTACCTGGCTACCAAGCTCGAGTTTGATGCGCCCGATCCCGACGATGACGAGTTTGTCAACGTCGACCTGGTACCACTGCACGAGCTGATCGACGCCGTGCTCGACGGTAAGATCGAGGACGCCAAGACCGTCGTGGGCGCCTTGGCCTGCGATAGCATCGCGCACCGCCTTGGGGGCACGGAGCTTTAACGAGTGGGGATAGCCCTGGGATAAGTACTACTGATTGCTTTGTCCCAGGGCCTTACGTTGCTGATATTTCTTTGAGGATCACATGCTGAAGAGGTTTCTTTCTTACTACAAGCCCCAGATGGGGCTTTTTGTTGCTGATACTATTTGTGCCCTGGTGCTTGCCGCCATTGACCTGGCGTTTCCCATTATCCTGCGCAATCTGACCGGAGGGTTGTTTACCCAGGGCCAGGCTGCCATTATGCAGGCGCTCGGCATGATCGCGGTGGGACTGGTGCTGATGTATGCCATCCGCTGCGCCTGCCGCTACTTTGTGAGCTATTGGGGCCACGTGATGGGCGCGCGCATGGAGTCCAAGATGCGTGAGGACCTGTTCGATCAGTACGAACGGTTTAGCTTTGCATACTTCGATCGCAACAGCTCGGGTGACATGATGAGCCGTGTGGTCAACGACCTGTTCGATATCTGCGAGGCGGCGCACCACGTGCCCGAATGGATCATTATCTGCGGTATCGAGATCATCGGCTCGTTTGTGATTCTGTTTACCATCGCGCCGGTGCTCGCACTCGCCATGGCTGTGGTAACGGCGGTGTTCGCGGTCATTATGTTTTGGCAGAATATGCGCATGCGCGAGGTCTTTAGCGATAATCGAAAAAAGATTAGCGGCATTAATGCGCAGCTGCAGGATTCGCTGGCGGGTATGCGTGTGGTCAAGAGCTTTGCCAATGAGCAGACCGAACGCTCTAAGTTTCACGCCTCGAACAATCGCTACCTTTCGTCCAAGGAGAACATGTATCATGCCATGGGCGTCTACACCGCAACGTATGGCCTGCTCTCGGGCGTGCTCTATGTGATCGTGGTGCTGCTGGGCGGTTGGCTCGTTGCCCAGGGTCAGCTGCAGGCGGTCGATATGGCAACCTTCGCGCTTTACATTTCACTGTTCTGCACGCCTCTCGAGACGCTCGTCAATTCGGCCGAGACGTATCAGAAGGCCATTGCCGGCTTTAAGCGCATGGACGAGGTGCTCTCGACTGTCCCCGATATTCAGGATAAGCCGGGCGCTGCGGATCTGCAGGTGACGGCTGGTGCCGTGGAGTACCGCAACGTGTGCTTTAACTACGAGGATGTTGAGCTTGGCGCGGACGATGGGGCACGTCCCGTTATCGACCATATGGATCTGTCCATTAGGCCCGGTCAGACCATCGCTTTGGTTGGCCCCTCGGGCGGCGGCAAATCGACGACTTGTTCGCTGTTGCCGCGCTTTTACGACGTTGCCGGTGGCTCCATTAGTATCGACGGCCAGGATGTGCGCGACGTGACGCAGCATAGCCTGCGCCGTGCCATCGGCCTGGTGCAGCAAGATGTGTACCTGTTCGATGGAACGATCGGCGAGAACATCGCCTACGGCAAGCCGGGCGCCACGGCAGAAGAGATCGCCGAGGCGGCCCGCCGCGCCAATATCGATACCTTTATCGAGTCGCTTCCGCAAGGCTACGACACCGTGGTGGGCGAGCGCGGCAGCCGTCTTTCGGGCGGTCAAAAGCAGCGCGTCGCCATTGCGCGCGTGTTTCTCAAGAATCCCAAGATCCTTATTTTGGATGAGGCGACGAGTGCTTTGGATAACGAAAGCGAGGAAGCGGTTCAGGAGTCGCTCGAAGAGCTGGCACGCGGCCGTACCACGATCATCATCGCCCACCGTCTCTCGACTATTAAGCATGCTGACGAGATTGCGACCGTTGAGCATGGTCGCGTTGTGGAACGTGGCACGCACGAGGAGCTTCTCGCCCGTGGCGGCACTTATGCCCGTTACTATCGAATGCAGTTCGAAGGTGCGCGTGCGCACGAGCTCGACTGATTGATATGACAGGAAGATCATGGCTGATAAGAACCCTTTGACTCCGGAAGAAGTGACGGAGTTATTCTCCGAAATCGATGCATCCGGCGTCTTGGATCCTACGCTCGCCAAAAAGCGTACCGAGCGCATGCGCGAGAAAGAGGCTGCCGTCAAGCGCGGTGACAAGGCGACGCTGGCGCGGCTGCGCAGCGAGGACCGCGCGAGCCAGGCAAAACATATCGACCCGCTGTCCGAGGACGACCCTTCGGGTTCGCAGGTGAGCCACACCATTACGAAGACTGCCATGGCCGTGGTTATCGGCATCTTGGTGCTGATTGTGGGCATGCAGATTGGCTACGGCGTGATGCGACGCCTGAATACCGCGAACCTCTCCGAGAGCGTTTCGGTAGATACCGTCTCGACCGCGCTCAAGGGTGGACTCGAATGGGGTAATGGCTTTACGCAGTTCCCGCTCGATTTTACCGTCGACGAGGCCGATGAGCGCGCGGGCACGGTTGAGGTGACAGTGCTGGATACGTCTTCTGCCAATGAACTCGAGCTGCTGTCCAACGGTCAGATTCAGGCGGCGGCGCTCGCAACCAACGCCTTGCTCAACGACAAGATCGACCGCGTGGTGTATAACGTTCACGCCTATATCAACGAGGACAGCAGAATCCAACACGATTCCTTCTTTGGCATGTTTCCCGCCCGGGGGCACCAAAGCGCCATCCTGACGTTCGTCTGGACCAAGAGTTCGTCCAACGCCACGAGTATCGACTGGAAGATGCGCATCGTAAGCATGGACGACACCATTGCCGAGCGCATTCAAAAACAGGTGAACTCGGTTTCATCGCTGATCGAGGACCCGGTGGTGAGCCAGACCAAGATTGACGAGGAAAAGGCCGAACGTGACCTGGAGCATCGTCTGCATGGCCGCGAGATTTTCCGCGGCGGAAAGCCTGATCGCACGCCGTCCGAGCTGCTGGAGCAGGACAAGCAAAAGTAGCCCGCAGCCATATAGAACGATGCCATCCCGCGTGAGTCACAAGCCCACGCGGGATGATTTTTTATCCCGTCCCAGAAAAATCATTATGCATAGGAAGTCATAATTATCATTTTGTAAACAATTCTATGTAATTAATGCCATAGACGATGCTTGCGGTTAGAATACCGCAAGGCCTAACTGCACACCTTTAAGCCGGTCCCGTGAGACCGGGAAGGAGAACTATGGCGAACAACCATATTGCGGGCGCTGTCGCCCGCACCGTCGCGCCCAGCGAGCTGTGCCAGCGCATGCTGGCTAAAACCAGCAAGGGCACCTGCGGTCCCTGCATCCTGTATCTTGAGGATGGGACCATTTTTTATGGCCGTGCATGTGGTGCCGAGGGCACCGCAACCGGCGAGGTCTGCTTTAACACGTCGCTCGAGGGCTACTTTGAGGTCATGACCGACCCGAGCTATGCCGGCCAAATCGTAACCATGACCTATCCGCAGATTGGTAACTACGGCATTGACGAGGCAGACGTCCAGTCGGCCTTCCCCGGCGATACCGCTCGTCCCGCGAGCGCGCCCGCTATGCGCGGCATGGTCGTCCATGACATGTGCGCCACGCCTTCTAACTGGCGCTCGGCCGTCAGCGTACCGGCGTACCTGCGCGCTCACGGCATCGTCGCTATCGAGGGTGTCGACACTCGTGCTCTTGTGCGTCACCTGCGCGACAACGGCTCCAAGATGGGCATTATCTCGACGGAGGTCTTTGACGTCGCCGAGCTTGCCGAGCGCCTGTCCGCCGCGCCCACGCTGGTCGGTGAGAACCTGGTCAAGACCGTGAGCTGCCCTGAGCCCCATATCTTTGCTGCGAGCGACCTGCCCGCCGAGCATAATTTTGCGCTGACTCCTGCTGTCCCCGCCCGCCACAACGTAGTCGCGTACGACTGCGGCGTCAAGCGCGGCATCCTGGAGGGCCTGGTCCGTGCCGGCTGCAACCTCACCGTCGTGCCGTGGGATACGCTCGCGCGTCAGGTGCTCGACATGAATCCCGATGGCGTCTTTTTGTCCAACGGCCCCGGCGACCCCGATGCCGTGGTGGAGACCTACGAGCAGGTACAGCAGCTGATCGGCAAGGTGCCGGTCTTTGGCATCTGCCTCGGTCATCAGATGATCAGCTTGGCGTGCGGCGCCCAGATGGAAAAGCTCAAATTCGGTCACCGTGGCGGCAACCAGCCGGTTATGAATCTGGTCAGCCGCCGCGTGGAGATTACCGCGCAAAACCACGGCTTCGGACTGCTGTTCCCCAGCTTGGGCAAGCTCGTCCCCGAGCTTTCGGGCGGCGAGACCGAGCACGCGGCCGATGGCGATCTGCGCATCTGGGTACGCCGCGGTATCGCGCCGGTCGTGATGAACGAGCGTTTCGGCCGCATTCGCCTGACGCACGTGAATCTCAATGATGGCACCGCCGAGGGCATCCGGCTGCTCGACGCGCCGTGCTTCTCGGTCCAGTATCATCCCGAGGCCTCGCCCGGCCCCACCGATGCCCACTATCTCTTTACCGCCTTTATGCGACTCATGGACGGCGAGGAGAACTACCTGGACATCGACACCGCGAAGGACCGCCTGGCTGGCTGGAATTTCGCTGACAATGGTTCCGCCGCGACCGAGACCGAGGAGAACTAACATGCCTAAACGTACTGACATCAAGCGTATCCTCGTCATTGGCTCGGGCCCCATCGTCATTGGCCAGGCCTGCGAGTTCGATTACTCCGGCGCCCAGGCCTGCAAGGTGCTCAAGGAGGATGGCTTTGAGGTCATCCTGGTCAACTCCAACCCGGCGACCATCATGACCGACCCGGGCTTGGCCGACCGCACCTATGTCGAGCCCATCACCGCCGAATTTATCGAGCGTGTGATCAAGAAGGAACGACCGGACGCGCTGCTGCCCACGCTGGGCGGCCAGACCGGTCTGAATGCCGCCGTCGAGCTGGCAAAGGACGGCACGCTCGACAAGTACGGTGTCGAGATGATCGGCTGTGACCTTGCCGCCATCGAGCGCGGCGAGGACCGCAAGCTCTTTAACGAGGCCATGGCCGAGATCGGCCTGGAGGTCGCGCGCTCGGGCTATGCCTACAGCGTGGCAGACGCCGAGGGCATCGCCGAGCGCGTGGGATATCCCTGCGTGCTGCGTCCGAGCTTTACCTTGGGCGGCGCCGGCGGTGGCATCGCGCATACCCACGAGGAGCTCGTCTCCATCGTGAGCCAGGGCCTTGAACTCTCGCCTGCTCATGAGGTGCTGGTCGAGGAGTCCATCGAGGGCTGGAAAGAGTACGAGATGGAGGTTATGCGCGACCACGCCGGCAACGGCATCATTGTGTGCTCCATCGAGAACCTCGACCCCATGGGCGTGCATACCGGTGACTCCATCACCGTGGCACCGGCGCAGGCCCTCTCCGATCTTGAGTATCAACGCATGCGTGTCGCCTCGCTCGCCATTCTGGAGAAGATCGGCGTCGAGACCGGCGGCTCTAACGTGCAGTTTGCCGTGAACCCCCAGACCGGCCGACTGATCGTCATCGAGATGAACCCGCGCGTGAGCCGTTCGTCCGCACTGGCCTCCAAGGCCACAGGTTTCCCCATCGCCAAGGCCGCCGCTCGCCTGGCGGTGGGCTACACGCTCGACGAGATCGTCAACGACATCACCAAGGCAACGCCCGCCTGCTTTGAGCCCACGATCGACTACTGTGTGGTCAAGGTGCCGCGCTTTGCCTTTGAGAAGTTCAAGGGCACCGACCCCACGCTCACCACGCGCATGAAGGCCGTGGGCGAGATCATGGCGATCGGTCGCACCTTTGAGGAGGCCTTTGGCAAGGCCATGCGCTCGCTGGAGGACGGGCACCAGGGTATTTGCGCCGGTGGCAAGGAGGGCGCCGATAAGCTGAGCGATGATGAGCTTGCTCAGGCCGTGGGCACCCCGACTGAGCACCGCATCTTCTTTGTGGTCGAGGCCCTGCGCCGTGGCTGGGATGTTGCGCGCATCCACGCCATCTGCGGTATCGATCCGTGGTATCTCAACCGCATCAACGATATGGTGCAGGTCCAAGAAAGCATCCGCGGCCTGCGTGTGGAGGATATTGACGCCGACGCGATGCGCCTGCTCAAGCAGTATGGTACGAGCGATGCCGAGATTGCCGTGCTGACCGGCTCGGACGAGCGCTTTGTTCGCGCTTACCGTAAGGGTCTGGGCGTGGTTCCCAGCATGAAGACGGTCGATACCTGCGCCGCCGAGTTTTCGAGTGCCACGGAGTATCACTACAAGACCTACGAGAACATCTACCGCACGAGCCCGCTCGCCAAGAAGTGCGTTGCCCCCGACGAGACCACGCCGGCAAGCAAGCCCAAGGCGATGATTCTGGGTGCTGGACCTAACCGTATTGGCCAGGGTATCGAGTTTGACTACTGCTGCGTGCATGCGAGCTATGCGCTGGCGGCCCGCGGCTTTGAGACCATCATGGTCAACTGCAATCCCGAGACCGTTTCGACCGACTACGACACGTCCGACCGCCTGTACTTTGAGCCGCTTACCTACGAGGACGTCATGGACGTCATTGACGTTGAGCGTCCCGACGGCGTCGTGGTGACGCTCGGCGGACAGACCCCGCTTAAGCTGGCACGCATGCTCGAGGAGAGTGGCGTGAACATCATGGGCACCAAGCCCGATGCCATCGACTTTGCCGAGGACCGCGAGCGTTTTGCCGCCCTGCTCGACAAGCTGGGCATTATGTATCCGCCGGCGGGCCAGGCAACCTCGTTTGAGGAGGCCGTGGCCGTGGCCGCGCACATCGGCTACCCGCTGCTGGTGCGTCCGAGCTACGTGCTGGGCGGCCGCGGCATGATGATCGCCTATGATGCCGAGCATCTGCGCGATTACATGGCCGAGGCCGCGCGCATTAGCCCCGACTACCCGGTGTATCTCGACCGCTTCCTGGAGGGTGCGATCGAGTCCGACGTCGACGCCCTGTGCGATGGCGAGGAGGTATATATCGGTGGCATCCTGGAGCATATCGAGGAGGCCGGTATTCACTCCGGTGACTCCGCGACCTGCATTCCGCCGTTCAGCTTTAGCGAGAGCCTGCAGGCGAAGCTCCGCGAGACCACGCGCCGTATCGCCATGGCGCTGGGAGTCCGCGGCCTGGTCAACGTGCAGTATGCCATCAAGGGCGAGACCGTCTACGTGATCGAGGCCAACCCGCGCGCCAGCCGTACCGTGCCGTTCATCTCCAAGGCCACCGGCGTGCCGCTGGCCAAGTGCGCGGCGCGTATCATGGCGGGCGATTCCATCGCGAGCTTGGGCCTGCCGAGTGACGAGCGTCAGCTGGACTGGTTCTGCATGAAGGAAGCCGTTATGCCCTGGGGCCGTTTCCCGGGAGCCGACGTTATCCTGGGGCCCGAGATGAAGTCGACGGGCGAGGTCATGGGTATCGCCAAGAGCTATCCCGAAGCATACGCCAAGACGCAGCTGGCGATTGACTACCAGCTGCCCGATCCGAGCTGCGGCAAGGTGTTCATTAGCGTGTGCGACCGCGACAAGCGTCACATCCTTTCGGTCGCGCGTATCCTGCGCTACCTGGGCTTTGACATCTGCTCTACCGAGGGTACGGCGCGCGTTCTGCGTGGAGGCAACGTGACGTGCGAGGTCGTGGAAAAGATCAGCGGCCCGCATGACGGCGAGCGTCCCAACATCGGCGACCTCATCGCCGATGGCAAGATTGCAGTGATCATCAACACACCGTACGGCCCGGGCTCGCGTGGCGATGGCTACCTGCTGCGTACCGAGGCCGTGCGCCGCGGCGTGACCTGCGTGACCGCGATGTCTGCCGCCAACACGTATGTGAGTGCCATCGAGGCGGTGCGCGAGGACCAGCAGGGCCACGGCAGCGCCAACGACATGGGCATGGACGTCATCGCCCTGCAGGACCTGCCGCAGCACACGGTGTAGGTTGAGCTGTCCGGCCGGGGCGGGAGGGGCCGAGATTTCCCCCTTTCGCTCCGGCTGCAAGCAGAGTCGCTCAGGAGGAAACTCGGCCCCCCCCGCCCCGGCCTGCGGTGACTTGGCTGCACCGTGTGCTGCCGAAGGGGCTTTGCGCGATGACTAGGGCTGAATAAAAAGTGAGTGTGGGATCCGCCATTCGTTCGAACGGCGGATCCCACTTTTTTATTGCAGCCAACGTACGTCATAACAATTCCCGGTAGGTCGCAGGGCGCTTCGCGGGCGGGCCAGGCTTTATCTGAACGACTTTGCGAAGCAACCGGAGTGAAGATAAAGCCTGGCCCGCCCGCGAAGCGCCACAAAGACCGCAGGGACGGGAGCAGCTATACTACTCTCAGTAGTTAAGGGTCGCGGATCCGCCGCGTCGCCGCTCTCAACAGGAGGTCTTTGTTTATGGCAGATCAAAAACCGGTCGTCGGGATCATCATGGGTTCCAAGTCCGATCTGGGCGTTATGGAAGGCTGCACCGCCGAGCTCGAGGCGCTCGGTGTGCCCTATGAGCTCGTCATTGCGAGCGCGCACCGCACGCCGGCAAAGGTCCACGAGTGGGCTTCGACTGCTGCCGATCGCGGTATCAAAGTGATTATCGCTGCCGCCGGCAAGGCCGCTCACCTGGGTGGTGTCGTGGCTGCCTTTACGCCGCTGCCGGTTATCGGCGTGCCCATGAAGACGAGTGACCTGGGCGGTATGGATTCTCTGCTGTCGATGGTGCAGATGCCTTCGGGCGTGCCCGTGGCCTGCGTTGCCATCAACGGCGCCAAGAACGCCGCCATCTATGCCACGCAGATTCTGGGTGCTTGCGACCCCGAGTACCGCAAGGTTATCGAGAAGATGAAGCAGGAGATGGCCGACGCCTAAGCGGCTTGCCACCTTATCTGCAATAGAGGAGAAGCATGTCCAATTATCAGGGAAAACGTTTTAAACTGTCCCAGATTCCCGATCCTGCGAATCCAGGTGCGCCGCGCCCGGTGCAGCCGGGGCGGACGTCCTCTTCGCAGCCCGTCCGTCCGCCGCAGCCCGCCCATGTCGCGAGGCACGTTCGGGCTCCGCAGCCGGTGGCGCCGTCGAACCAGCGCGTTCAGGGCGCTTTGCCGACCTGCCGCCCCTCCAGTTACGGGGAGCAATCGCAGGCCCATCGTTCTCCTTCGCCCGGGCTCGGCGGCTCGGCGGATAGTTCTGCTCCTAAGCGCAAAAAGGGCCGTTCGATTTTCGCGAGACTTCTTATTGTGATCGGTGTGTGCCTGATCGCTGCCGCCGCCGGCATCTATATCAAGGCGCAATTGGGCTACAAGGAAGCAAGCGATTCGTATCAAAAGGTTGAGAAAAAGTCTGTGAGCGATAGCGACGCGAGCGGGGCGCCCATTGTTGATTTTGCCACGCTAGCCCAAACCAACCCCGATGTCGTCGGTTGGATATATGTACCCGGTACCGCTATCAACTATCCGGTGGTGCAGACGGATAACAACACCAAGTACCTGAGCACGCTCTTTGACGGCACGGCAAATCCCGTGGGCTCTATTTTCCTTGACTGCGATGACGCGGCCCCCGGTATGGTGGACCAGCAGACTACACTCTACGGCCATCACATGAGGGATAACTCGATGTTCCATTTCATTGCCGACAGCGCCGACCAGTCGGTTTTCGACGGTATCGAATATGCCTTTTACGTCACACGCGACGGTGCCTATAAATTTAAGCCTCTGCTAACTAAGGTGGTCGAGGACTCGTACCGAAAAGCGCGTACTCCCAATTTCGATGACAAGGATGGCCTGAAGGCCTATCTTTCCGAGATGATTGACGGCGCCTCCGCCGTGGCGAGCGACGCCGAGAGCCGTGCCGCCAAGGCTGATAAGGTGCTCACGCTCATCACGTGTTCGCCTTCGGCGCTAAGGAACAAGCGTGCCGTGATGATTCTTACCCCCGTTGAGAACTAATGGTTGCATTGCAGGCAGCGGAGGCACTGAAGGGCGAGTCGTCGCCCGACGGCATAAGAGACAAAAAAGGGGAAATGATGCTCGAGAATGGCAAAACGATGCCTTCGATTGATGTTTGGCTGCGCGAGGCCAAGGCCGACGGTTCGGCGCCGGCGTGCGGTATGTATCTGACGCATAACGGCGTGGTGCGCGCGACGCCCAAGGCCGAGGCGCGCGGAGTCGAGACCGATGGCGTGGCCCCGGGTCACAAGGTGGGCGGCATGGTCTTTGACTACGATGCCGAAAAGGTGCGGTCTGCTATCGACGCCACGCGCGCGATGCCAGGTATTGGCTATGTGCGCGTGTGGCTGGCAAGCGGCGAGCTTTCCGTGGGCGATGACATCATGCTCGTGCTCATTGGCGGAGATATTCGTCCACACGTAGTCGATGCCCTGCAGGCGCTTGTCGGCACCATCAAGAATGAATGCGTGAACGAGGTCGAGTGCGAGGCATAGGGCTTTGCAATCAACATGAGCCCATCTGCAGCAAAAGCCCGCTGGCAGTTAGGCTGAACTGCCAGCGGGCTTACTTGTTCGTTGGAACCGACTTGCACCAGCGCCTGCGCTATACGCGCGTGGCGTCCTTGGGGCTCATGGTCATGCTCTGGAAGCGATTTTCCATGTACTCATTATCGAAGTACGTGCCGTAGAACTGCGCAACGGGAATATCGTTGGCCGTGCCGTTGACGCGTTGATACCAGTAGTCGAGCGATTGCAGCGTCATGACGCCGTCGACCAGCATGATGATGGTAAAGATGGCGGTGGCTGAGTAGCGGCTCTTCCAGGGAATCATGTTAATGAGTTTGAGCAATCTGGGCAGCAGCAGCTTGATCCAGATGACTCCGCCCAGGCCCCACAGGCAGGCGAAGCCCGTGCAGGTGCGTCCGCCCGTAAGCACGGCGAGCGGATCGGGCATGCCAAAGAGCTTCATATGCGAGTAGCTCCACGAGACCACACCGAACGAGGTCTGCATAAACCAGCCCACGAACACCTCAAAGCTTGCGCCAAGCAGGGCGCTCACCAAAAAGATAACGATGGGGTTCTTTTTGTAGAAACGGTTGAGCACCATGGTCATGAGTACGGCGCCAAATCCGTAGATGGGGCTGAAGGGGCCAAACAGCATGCCGGCGCGGTTCTGGTAGACGCCCGGGTCGTCGACCGTCATGTGCCAGATGTCCTCCAGGATGAGGCCCAGCACGCAGCAGACAAAGAATACCCAGAACAGGTTGAAGTAGTTGAGCTTGATGTAGCCTTCGCCGGTCTCATCGCGGCCGAGCATGCCCTCGGCGGCGGCGTCGCGATCGAGCATCTCCTGCAGGCGGCGCTGCAGTTCGCGCTCCTGACGAAGTGTGGGGTCAACGGTGGCCGAAAGCGCAACGAGGACGCCGAGTTGGATGGCGGGGCGCAACAAGAACGGCCCGATACCCTGGAGCATCACGTCGACCAAAAGCTCGACGACGGTAAATGCGATAAGGATATAGGACAGGCGCGCGGCGTTGCGGCGCTGGTTCTTGATAAGGTCCAGGCCGAAGATGATTAAGATGACCGCGCTCGCCGCCGAGAGCATGATGCCGGCGACGATGAGGCCGACCGCGACGAGCGTGTTGTCGCCGAGCTTGGCGGCGGCGTTGCCGTTGATGAGCGCGGTGATGACCTGCCACATAAAGGCGCCGACCGACGGGAGCGTACCAACACCGGACAGGATACACAGGACGGCATACACCTTAATGATGAGGGGGATCTTCTTGACCTCCGTGGCGCTGGGGACGCTGGGGTCGAGTTCGTTTCGATCCATACAGAACCTTTCTCGCTTTGCTGTAGGTTACAAGGATACGCCGCCGACCTGCTAAAAGACAGGACGAATGGCCCAATTGCAGCAATGTAGGCCCTAACGGTGGACGAGACGCGCCGCGACGGAGGCATACGGGACCGTTGACCCCGAGGGCTGGTTGCCCAATAAAATGTTTGGCCGCAAAACGGATTATAAGCTCGGTGGGCTTTTAAAAAGCGCTGCTCATGCGCGGGAGTGCTTGTCTTGCCGTGCGTATAATAGGGCAGGTAACGCCAAATAACGAGGCTCTGAGGGGATGCCATGTCTCAAGAAACCATCCGCGCGGCCGAGCGTGCCACGGGACAGGTGACGACCATGTCGACGTACGATCCGGACTCCGACCAGCTGCATGAGGAATGCGGCATTTTTGGTGTGTGGGCACCCGATCGCGATGTGGCTCGACTGACGTACTTTGGTCTGCGCGCGCTACAGCATCGCGGCCAGGAATCGGCGGGAATCGCCGTGGGCGATGGCGGCACGGTTATGGTTCGTAAAGACCTGGGACTGCTCGATCGCGTGTTCTCCAACGCCGACCTGTCGACGCTCTCCGGCCAGCTGGCCGTGGGCCACGTGCGCTATGGCACCGCCGGCGCCAAGAGCTGGGAAGCCTCGCAGCCGCATCTTTCTACCATCAACAGCGTCATCATCGCGCTTGCCCACAACGGCACTCTGGTCAACACCGACGAGCTGCGCCGTCAGCTGATCGAACTGGGCGTGCCGTTCCTCTCCAATTCGGATTCCGAGGTCGCGACCAAGCTTATCGGCTACTTTACCCAGCGTACGGGCCATCTGCGCGAGGGCATTCGCAAGACCATGGAGCTCGTGCGCGGCGGCTACGCCATGACGCTCATCAACGAGCAGGCACTCTACGCTTTCCGCGACCCGCACGGCATTCGTCCGCTGGTGCTGGGCAAGCTCGTGGACGAGGGTCTGGACCAGGCCGACGCCGCTTCTGTTTCGCAGCTGCCCTCGCAAGACGATGCCTCGACGGTCGACTCCGCCGTCCATGTCACGCACGCTGGCGGCTGGGTCGTTGCCTCCGAGACCTGCGCGCTCGATATCGTGGGCGCTGAGTACGTCCGCGACGTCCGTCCCGGCGAGATCTTGCGTATCAGCGCCGAGGGTCTGGTGTCCGAGCAGGGCGTACCTGCAGCCGAAGAGCCCGCCAACTGCATCTTTGAGCAGGTCTACTTTGCCCGCCCCGACTCCATCATGAACGGCAAGAGCGTCTACGCCTGCCGTTATGACATGGGTCGTCAGCTGGCACACGAAGAGCCCGTCGAGGCCGACCTGGTCATCGGCGTGCCCGACTCCGGCCTGCCGCCCGCGGAGGGCTATTCGCACGAGAGCGGCATTCCCTTTGGTGAGGGCCTCATCAAGAATCGCTATGTGGGCCGTACGTTTATCGAGCCCACGCAGGAACTGCGCGCCATGGGCGTGCGCATGAAGCTCAACCCGCTGCGCGACAACATCGAGGGCAAGCGCCTGGTCGTCATCGACGACTCCATCGTGCGCGGCACCACCATGGTGCAGCTCGTCAAGATGCTGCGCAACGCCGGCGCCAAGGAGATTCACATCCGCATCAACTCGCCCGAGGTCATCTGGCCGTGCTTCTACGGTATCGATACCGACGTGCAGTCGCAGCTCATCAGCGCCAACAAGACGGTCGAGGAGATCTGCGAGTATATCGGCGCCGATTCGCTGGCCTTCCTTTCGGTTGAGGGCCTGCTGAAGGTCATGCCCAAGGGCGGCTACTGCGATGCATGCTTTACCGGCCGTTATCCCGTGGCGATTCCCGAGAGCTTTGGCCGCGACAAGTTCATGGAGGGCTTTAAGCCCCGCAACCTGGATAAGCCGCTGCACTTTGACGACGACGCCGTGGTCGAGAAATACGATGACCGCAGCTGGGAAGAGAGGCACGGCGAGGCCTAAAACCTTCCATTTAGGGACAGGTTTATTTTGGTAGGTTTTACCTGCTGTTTTGTTGATTGAGCGGCGCGCGTTGCCAGGATGCGTGCCGAATCGAGGGCAACTATGAGCACCGTTTGGCGTCTGTGCGTCAAGCGGTAGTGGGAGAGGAAGGCTCAGATGAGCGACAGCAAGCATGTGACGTATGAGGATGCCGGCGTCGATACCGCCGAGGGCGGCCGCGCCGTCGACGCTATTAAGCAAATGGTTAAGGACACCAACCGTCCCGAGGTCATCGGCGGTATCGGTGGCTTTGGTGGCCTGTTCTCGGCTGCCGCGCTTAAGGATATGGAAGACCCGATTCTGATCAGCGGTACCGACGGCGTGGGCACCAAACTCGTGCTCGCCCAGATCATGGACCGTCACGAGACGGTGGGCCAGGATCTGGTCGCCATGTGCGTCAACGACATTTTGGCTTCGGGCGCCGAGCCGCTGTTCTTCCTGGACTACGTCGCCATCGGCCACATTGAGGCCGAGCACATGGCAAAGATCATTAAGGGCGTGGCCGACGGCTGCAAGCTCGCGGGCTGCGCGCTCGTGGGCGGCGAGATGGCTGAGCACCCCGGCGTTATGGCTCCCGCCGACTACGACCTCGCCGGCTTTACCGTGGGCGTTGTCGACCGTCCCAAGATGCTCGACCCCGCGAACGTCCGCCCCGGCGACGTGATTCTGGGCCTGCCTTCCACCGGCGTGCACTCCAATGGCTACTCGCTGGTGCGTAAGGTCATCGGCGTCGACGGCATCAAGCCGGGCACGCCCGAGGCCGCCGCTAAGGCCGAGGAGCTGAGCCGCCCGCTCGAGGAGCTCGGCGGCGCATCGCTGGCCGACGCTCTGCTGGCCCCCACGCGCATCTACGTCAAGCCGGTTCTTGAGCTGCTGCGCGGTGGCGCTCCGGTGCACGCCATTGCCCACATCACCGGCGGCGGCATCACCGAGAACCTCAACCGCGCGCTTGCCGACGACGTCGACGCCGTGGTCACTCGCAACGGCGTCGAGATGGGTTGGGACGTTCCGCCCGTTATCACCTACGTGTCGCGCCAGGCCGAGCTCGCCCCCAACGAGGCATGCAAGACCTTCAACATGGGCGTTGGCCTGTGCCTGATCGTCGCCCCCGAGGACGAGGCCGCGGTTACCGAGGCCCTGGTCGGGCTGGGCGAGAAGCCGTTCCGTGTGGGCGAGTGCGTCGAGGGTTCCGGTAAGGTCGTGTACTCCGATGAGCGCTAACGAGCAGATGGCTGCCGCCGAGGGTCTGGACTTTGTGCCCTATACTCGTCCGACCGGTACCGATACGGTCGAGCCGCTCAAGATCGGTGTGCTCATCAGCGGTTCGGGTACCAACCTGCAGGCGCTGATCGACCTGATCGCCGCTGGCAATCTCAATGCTTCGATTGAGCTTGTGGTGTCGAGTCGTCCTTCGGCCAAGGGTTTGCAGCGTGCAGAGCGCGCGGGCATCCAGACGCTTACGCTATCCAAGGATGTCTATGCTGATCCCATCGCCGCCGACGAGATCATCGCGCACGAGCTGCTCGAGCGCGGCTGCGAGTATGTGGTCATGGCCGGCTACATGCACATGGTGCATACGCCGCTGCTGGCGGCGTTTCCCAACCGCGTGGTCAACTTGCATCCGGCGCTGCTGCCGAGCTTTACCGGCGCGCATGCGATCGACGATGCTTTTGCGCGCGGCGTCAAGGTGACCGGTGTGACCGTGCATTTTGCCAACGAGATCTACGACAATGGCCCCATCATCGCCCAGCGCGCGCTGGCCGTCGAGGAGGGCTGGGACGTCGACACGCTCGAGGAGCATATCCACGCGATTGAGCACGTGCTGTATCCCGAGGTAGTTCAGATGCTCGCTGACGGTCGCGTCCACGTGCTGGAGAGCGGCAAGGTCGCAATTGATGCGCCCCGCCATCGTGCGTAAAAGGATTCGCTCGGTTTTCCTTACAACGTAAACTATCAAAAAGCTGATTGGGGCATATGGAATCACATGTGCCCCAATCAGCTTTTATCACCCCTTTGATTTTGGACTCTGGATAACGTGACGTGTGTCATTTCCATCCCAAGAAATCCGATAGGGCCTCGTCCGCGTGTGGCAGGGCCCTTTTGCGTGGCCTTTTATGTCTGCTATACTGCTAGCAAGTAGAGAGGAGCCGCTATGGGTACAGCAACGGTGCAGCTCAACACGCGAATCGACCCTATGCTCAAAGCTGGTGGCGATGCAGTCCTAACTCGCAATGGATTGGGGCCGAGCGATGCCATTCGTGCGCTTTGGGCTTATCTCGTCGAGCATCAAACGTTGCCGGGATTTATGGTGGCGGATAAGCGCGAGGCGCCCCGTGCGGAGAGTCTGGCCGAGCAGGGGTGTGGCCTAGCTTTTTCTTCGTTGGGGCTACGTGCTTCGGATTTTGCGCCAGCTGGATCATCTGCGGAAGACTGGGATGCCGTGCGGGATGATATGTATGAAGCGATGATTGCTGACATTGAGGCGAATTGCCGATGATTGAGGCAAAGCATCTCTTGGTAGATACGAACGTTTGGCTCGATTATTACCTGCAAGAGGGGGCGTTCGACGAAGCGAAGAGATTGATTGAACTGGCCGAGGCAGGAAAGATCGACCTTCTGTATGCGCCAACGACGGCAAAGGACGTGTTCTATATTTTGCCTCGGCGACTAGCAAGGCGGAATGTGAATGGGATTAACGCGTCGTTTGCCTCGGCGTCATGGGCCTGCATTGAGCACATGATGCAGGTGGCAACTGCCTCTCCGCTTTCGTTGGCAGAGTGCGAGATGGCGCGCATGCTTGGCAAACACATGTCGGATCTTGAAGACAACCTCATCATCGCTTCGGGCGAGACGGCAGATGTTGACTACGTGGTCACGAGTGACCGCCGTATGCTGGAGGCGATGCCCGAAGTTTGCCTGACGCCTGCCCGCGCACTCGATATGATTGAGATCCTCGACTAACCTTGCCTGTCTCGTTTCGCTATCATATGGGACATTGTGAACCTCATGCAACTTTGGAGGACGGTATGGCGGATAACGCCGAGATGCTATTCTCGCCTGAGCTGGTGTTTTTTGATTGGGAGTGCGCGACGCCGGATGAGGTGTTTGCGCGGCTCGAGGGCGAGCTTGCACCGCGTGGCTACATTGCGTCTGGTTGGCTTGACGCCGTCCGCACGCGCGAGAACGCCTATCCCACGGGTCTCGCCATGCCGGCGGCAAACATCGCCATCCCGCACACCGATCCGGGGTTTGTGGCTAAGCCCTATATCGCGGTGATAAAGCCCGCCGCGCCCGTCACGTTCAATGCTATGGCGGGCATGGGCGCCCCCGTGCCCGCGCAGATCATTATCAATCTGGGCATTGCCGAGCCGGGCGGCCAGGTCGAGGCCCTGCAAGCGCTTATGAATATCTTTATGGATGCCGACGCCGCAGCCGATGTGCTCGGCCAGACCACATGCCAAGGCATGGTCGACGCCATCCGCCGTCACTTTTAAGGTGGAGCTAAGCCGGCATTTGGGGACATTCCTTTTCTGCCGGCGCTTGGGGAATGTCCCTAACTGCCAACAGCCAGAACAGCCTCCCTTTGCACCAAAATGGTGCAGATTAACCTGTCCCCCATACACCAGGTGTGTCGCGGGGGCCGCGTTGTGACACAATGGCGTTTGTTCGATTCGTGATGCGAAAGGCCAACTATGGCAAACAAGAAAAAAAACTCCGAGGCCGCGCCGACGCCCGAGCAGCAGGCTCGCGCTGCCTCCAGCTCTCGTAAGAAGCAGCGCAAGACGTACGTGTCTAAGACCGTCAAGATCGTCCTGGTGGTTATCGGCGTGCTGGCAATGCTGCTTTCCGTCTCGGCCATGGCGTGCTCCGGCCTGATGTCGCAGACCGAAAGCACCAACTCGGGCTATAAGCTCACCGGTGGTGTCGCTGCTACCATCAACGGCACCAACCTCACCGAGGACACCGTGACCAAGCAGATCATGAGCATGCGCACGTCCTATGGCTACACCAAGGACAAGGACTGGGCGCAGTATCTGGTCGACAACGACCTCACACCCAAAAAGTACCGCAAGCAGCTCATCGATTCCTACACGCAGCAGATTCTGCTTCAGCAGGCGCAGAAGGAAAACGGCGTGACGGTGTCGGACGAGGAGGTCGAGAAGGCATGGAAGGACGCGTGCAAGAGCGCGGGCGGTGCCAAGACCTTTAAGAAGACCCTTAAGACCTACGGCTATACCGAGGACACCTACAAGGACTCGCTCAAGGAGAGCCTGGCACAGCAAAAGCTTAAGGATGCCGTGGCGCCCACCAGCAAGCCCAAGGACAGCGAGATCGTCGATTACATCAACGAGAATCTGTCTAACTACAACGATGCCCGCCGCTCGTCGAACATCCTGATCAAGGTCGATTCCGACGCATCTGACGAGGACAAGGCCGCCGCCAAGGCCAAGGCACAGGAGTGCCTGGACAAGATCAACTCCGGCGAGCTGAGCTTTGAGGACGCCGTGGAGCAGTATTCCGACGACACTGGCTCCAAGGAGAAGAAGGGCGATGTGGGTTGGGATAAGCTCACTACCTTCGTCGACAGCTATCAGACGGCGCTCGAGGGCCTCAGCAAGGGCGATGTGAGCGACGTGGTTGAGTCGACGTACGGTTACCATGTCATCAAGTGCACCGACTACTTCCATGTCGATAGCCAGGTCGATGACATCAAGCAGGTGCCCAAGGACATCAAGAAGTATGTTTCCAACGTGGTGAAGACGCAGGCGGCCAGTACTGCATACAGCGAGTGGCTGGAACAGTACAAGAAGGACGCCGACATCACCGTCAACCCCATGCCCAAGGACGTGCCCTATAACGTGAGTCTGAAGGGCGTCACCAAGAGTTCGACCGACGATTCGTCGACGACTGAGTAATCATGGGGCGGTGCTCATGCGAGCGCCGCCCACGCTATTGAGGAGGATTTGCAGATGACCAACGAAGAGCTGCAGCAGGAAATGATCGCCGCCATGAAGGCCAAGGATAAGGTTCGCCTGTCCATCATCCGCCAGGTCAAGGCCGAGGTGAAGAATATCGAGGTTAACGAGCGCCGCGACGTGACCGAGGAAGACGTCAACAGCATGATCAAGCGTCTGATTAAGCAGACGAGCGAGACGCTGGAGATGTCCATTAAGGCCGGTACCGACCAAGACCGTACCGACAACCTGACCGAGCAGGTCAAGATTCTGGAGAGCCTGCTGCCCGCACAGGTTTCGGGCGAGGAGCTCGAGGCTCTGATCGAGCAGGTCATCGCCGAGCTGGGCGCCACGTCCAAGAAGCAGATGGGCCAGGTCATGGGAGCACTCGGCAAGGCCACCGGCGGTAACTTTGATAAGCCTGCCGCGGCAAAGATCGTCGGCGCAAAGCTCGCGTAATTTGTTACGCGGTTTTACCAAACCGCGTAACGGCCCGACGCCGCAAACCCGTACACGCGGCAATCTGACGTTCAATTTCAAGGGCGCGACCATAAGGTCTGCGCCCTTTCATTTCACGTCACCTTGCTCGCGTGTACGGGTTTTCGCTGACTTGTGCTCAACAAGGGGGGTTGGGTGCTCATTGGGGACAGACTTAAATGAGTACCCAATGAGCGGGCACTCATTTAAGTCTGTCCCCAATGAGTGGGTTAAAGGTTGCGGGTTCTTTACGGGAATGTAGTGTGGGCTGCGGAAACGTGGTTCTTTCCGTACAATAGTTCAACTCGTGTAAACGCAGGGAAGGGACATTCATGGCAGACATGATCGAGATCAAGCATCTCAACAAGTACTTTGGCGACCTGCATGTGCTCAAAGATATCAATCTCACCGTTAAGCGCGGCGAGAAGCTCGTAATGATCGGGCCTTCCGGCTCGGGTAAGTCGACGCTCATCCGTTGCGTCGATTATCTGGAGGAGCCCACGTCGGGCGAGGTCGTCATCGACGGTACGCCGCTCACCAAGAAGAATCACCTGGAGATGGCTCGCAAGTATAGTTCCATGGTGTTTCAGCAGTTCAACCTGTATCCCAACATGACGGTGCTCGGCAACCTGACGCTCGCGCCCATCAAGCTGCAAAAGAAGAGCAAGGAGGAGGCGACCGAGATCGCCATCGCCGCACTCAAGCGCGTCGGCATGGCTCATAAGGCCGGCGAGTATCCGCAGAATCTCTCGGGTGGTCAGCAACAGCGCATCGCCATCGCCCGTGCTCTGTGCACCAAGCAGCCCATCATCCTGTTTGACGAGCCGACCTCGGCGCTCGACCCCGAGATGGTCCAGGAGGTTCTGGACGTTATGATTGAGCTCGCGCAGGAGGACATCACCATGATCTGCGTGACGCACGAGATGGGCTTTGCGCGCCAGGTGGCCGACCGCGTCATCTTTATGGAGGACGGCCGCATTCTGGAGGAGGGCACGCCCGAGCACTTCTTCGATAACCCCGAGAACCCGCGCTGCCGCGAGTTTCTGTCCAAGATTTTGCACTAGGCGCGGTGATGGACATGACGGATATGACGAGGGCGGCCGTGTCGCGCCGTCACTTTTTGCAGCTGGCGGGCGCCGGCATGCTTGCGCTGACGGGGACCGCGCTTACCGGTTGCGGCACCTCCACCAGCGGCGAGGGCTCCGACAAGGGGTCCAAGCTTGCGGCCATCAAGTCGCGTGGCCATCTGAATGCCGGCGTTAAGAAGGATGTTCCCGGCTATGGCTATTACGACACCGCCAAGGGCCGCTTTGAGGGTATGGAAGTCGATTTGTGCTACCAGATCGCCGCTGCCGTCTTTGGCGTGAGCTACAAGGAGGCCCGCGCCCAGGAGCTTGTCGAGTTTACCGACGTAACGCCCAAGACGCGCGGCCCGCTGATCGATAACGGCCAACTCGACGTGGTCGCGGCGACCTACACTATCACCGACGAGCGCAAGAAGAGCTGGGATTTCTCGACGCCGTACCGCACCGACTACGTGGGACTCATGGTCAAGAAGCGTTCGGGTTTTACCTCGATTGAGGACCTGGACGGCAAGATCATCGGCGTGAGCCAGGGTGCTACCACGCAGGGCCTGATCGAGCAGATGATCAAGGACAACGGCTTTAGCTGCAAGCCCGAGTTTAGGGCCTTTAGCGGCTACCCCATCATCAAGAGTTCGCTCGACGCCGGCAATATCGACGTCTTTGCCATGGACCGCTCCACGCTGGCCGGTTACATGAACGAGACCGTTGAGCTGCTGCAGCCCGAGGTCAAGTTTGGCGAGCAGGGCTACGGCGTGGCGACCAAGAAGGGCTGCGACCTTTCGGCCGTGGTCGATCAGGTGATTTGCGATCGCCTGGCCGACGGCTGGCTCGACCAAGAGGTCAAGACCTGGGGTCTTGTATAGGCGCATCGTCCAAGGAAGGAATCAAATGCTCGAAGGATTATTTGACGCCGACCGTTGGTCGACGACATTTCAAAACATGGGGCCCTTCTGGGAGGGCTTTGGCGTGACGCTACAGGTGGTCGTTGCCGGTCTACTGCTGTCGCTGGTGCTGGGCACGCTACTGGGTGTGTTCACTACCACTCGCTCGCGCGTGTTGCGCGCCATAAGCCGCGTGTACGTGGAGTTTTACCAGAACACCCCGTTGCCCGTGCAGGTGCTCTTTATGTACATGGCCGGACCGCAGTTTTTGCAGGCCATAACCGGTGCCGACCAGCCGGTGCGCATCGCGCCGTTCGTGCTGGGCTTCTTGGGCGTGGGTCTGTATCACGCGGCCTACATTTCGGAGGTCATCCGCACCGGTATCGAGGCGGTTCCGCGCGGTCAGATGGAGGCGGCCCAGAGCCAGGGCTTCACCCGTGCGCAGGCGTACTGGTACATCGTGCTGCCCCAGACATTCAAGATCATTTTGCCGCCGCTGTGTAACCAGGCGCTCAACCTGGTCAAGAATACGTCGGTGCTGGCGCTTGTGGCCGGCGGCGACCTTATGTACCGTTCCGACAACTTTGTGAGTCTGTACGGTTACCTGCAGGGATACATCGTCTGCTGCCTTATGTACTTCATCATCTGCTTTCCGCTCGCCATGCTGGTGCAGTGGCTCGAGCGCCGCTCAAAGGAGCGTCCGCGCGGTGTGAGCCTGGCCGAGCTGGGGCTCGACAACGTAGAGGAGGCCTAGCGCATGGAAATCTTCAACGCGACCAACCTGCTCTACATTTGGGGCGGCTTTGTTAAGACGATCGAGATCTCGGCGCTGTCGATCTTTTTCTCGCTCATCTTTGGCACGGTGCTGGCGCTCGTTAAAAGCTATGCGCCCCGCCCGTTCCGTATTTTGGTGAGCGCCTATATCGAGCTGTTCCGTTGCACGCCAAACTTGCTGTGGATTCTGTTTATCTACTTTACGGTGCAGGGTTTGGACATTGTGATTTCGACCATCGCCTTTACGCTGTTTACTAGCGCTGTTATGGCCGAGATTGTGCGCGGCGGCCTCAACTCGATTCCGCGCGGCCAGTTTGAGGCAGCGCAGAGCCAGGGCTTTGGCTTCTTTGCCACCATGCGCTACATCATTCTGCCGCAGACGTTTAAGACGATCATCCCAGCGCTGTTTAGCCAGTGCACGACCGTCATTAAGGACAGCTCGTATCTTTCGGGCATTAACGTGGCCGAGCTCATGTACACGGCAAATGTCGTGATGGCCCATGCGATCGACCTGTCGCAGGTGCTTATGCTCTACGGCCTGGTGTTTGCGATGTACTTTGTGCTCAACTTTGGTATCTCGTTGCTGGTGAGGGCGTATCAGAGGCGAATGGTGGCAGCGTAGAATGTGGCAAAGGGACAGCCCCTTTGTCACATAGAGAAAGGAATCGCGATGAGCGATCTGGAGAACAAGAAGAGTCCTGTGGTCATTACCATCGCGCGCGACTTTGGCGCCGAGGGCCACGAGATTGGTCGCATGCTTGCCGACGAGTTGGGGATTCCGCTGTACGATAACGAGCTGCTGGTGCGTGCGTCGCTGCGCGCGGGCGAGTCGCTCGACAAGATGGCTGCCTACGACGAGCGCCTGGCCGTGGAGAACATGGCGTTTCTGCCCGACCGCTACGATGCCCGTTCGTACTCGGACAAGTTGTTCCAAAAGATGAGCCAGGTGATTTTGGATCTGGGCGAGACCGAGAGCTGCATTATCGAAGGCCGCCTGTCCGATTACCTGTTGCGTAACAATCCCAACCACATTGCCGTGTTGGTGACCGCTCCCTTTGAGGACCGCGTCGAGATTGTGCGCAAGAAGCGCGGACTTAACAAAAAGAAGGGCGCCAAGCTGGTCAAGCAGCAGCAGAAGGCGCGTGAGGCGTTCTACAAGCGTTACAGCGCCGGAAAGTGGAAGATGACGAGCGGCAAAGACATCGTCGTCAACCGTGCCAAGCTGGGCCGCGAGGGCTGTAAAGACGTTATCGCCGCCGCCTACCGCTACAAAGTGGCGCAACTCGAGGCTTAACCGACCAAAAACCACCACAAAGGGGACAGGCACCTTTGTGGTGGTTTTTGTTTTAGGCGGAGGGGAAGGCCTTGGTGAGACCGGCGCGCGTCTGCGTGTCGGTCTTTTGGTAGATAGAGCTCAGGTGGCGCTGCACCATGCGCATCGAGATACCGAGCTCCTCGGCGACCTGCTTGAGCGGGCGTTCATCCTGGGTCACGGCTATGAGCACGTCGACTTCGCGCGGGGTGAGAGCGTGGTTGGCGATGAAGACCTGGCGTTGCTCCTCGATGGTGGGGGCGGCGAGTGCTTCTTCTGCCAGCTGCTCGCGCTCGCGCTCCTGCTCGGTTTGGGGCAGGCGGAACAGGCCCGCGGCTACAAACGCCGCGCAGGCGGCGACGAGCAAAATGAGCGCGCCGATCATGATGAGGGCGACATTGCCAGAGGTCACAAGCGCAAGCGAGATGCCCGATGTGGTGAAAGCGCATACATTGTTGGCGGCGCGGCCCATGCCAGCCCAAAGGGCGGGCGCATGCATGCGCGGTGCCAGCTGTGTAAAGGTGGCGGTAAAGAACGTGACAAAAAAGCCCGAGCTTAGGTAAAAGACGACAAGGCCCAGGTTGGGATCGGCGCCGGCCTCCACGGTCAGGATGGAAATGGTCGAGAGCACGGCGATGCCGAGCATGACGAGTCCCATGTAGCGGCGCTCGGCAAGATTAAAGATAAGACCGGCGGCAAGGCCGCTTGCAGCCAAAAAGAGGCGCGGCCAGGTCTGCACGGCAATGGTGCCATGAGCGTTGGAGAGCGTGACCACGTTGTCGAGGGTCGAGAACAAGCAGGCAAGAATCATGACGAGCGCGATACCCCAACATGCCTGCTTAGCGAGGGCGTGCGATGGCTCGACAAAGGGATTGATGGCGGGGCTGGAGCTCTCAGCAGCCTTTCGGGGAACAGCGCCGAGGGTGGATATGGCGATAGTTGCTGCGCCAAGGACGATGAGCTCTGCGATACCGCCGCAATTGAGCAGGTTGACGGCGAACTGCATCAGGATGCCCGCGGCATAGGCTGCTCCTGCGCCAGTGGCAAGCTTGGAATCGTCTTGGAATGCCGTCGCGAAGGCGTGGTGAGCGGCGGCACCCAGCAGGCCGAGTCCAAGGAATGCCACGCAGCCCAGAATTTCGAGGACAGGCGGGGCCGTAGGGAACTGAATTTGGGTCAGGCCCACGATGACGATAGGGACGGCGGCGGCGTTGACGGCTGCCAGTGAGTGGCCTTTGCGCCGTGCGAGCCCGAGCAGCGGCGCGTACCCGATAAAGCCGAGCACGCTCGCACCCAGAATAAAGCCCTGTGCGATTACAACGCGTTCGGCACCGGCGAGCAGCCCGACGTTGACGTCGAAACGAAACTCGGCGGCAAGGAAGGCGAAGGTGAAGAGCGCGAGTGCCAGAAGCGCGTTGATTTTAGGCCTGCTCAGGTTCAAGGACGGTCCTTTGGGTGGACGAATGATCGTGTCCTCGATTGTAGCGTTCCCGGGACGAGTGTGGCGATGGCGAAATCATATTGAATTAAACCGCAGGTAGATGCCTGGGTTCGCATCTACGAACCTAGGCATATGGAGTCATTTGGCACATCTTGGTGGTACAGGACCACCACAAAGGGGACGGGCACCTTTGTGGTGGTATATCCCTACGACCAAGGAGGCCGTTATGAACGCAAGTCACTTTGACAAGCAAGCTCAACGTGAGTCCACCTGCTCGCTGGTTCACGGTACCTGGCGTTGTGTGGGTGCCAAAATAGCTTGCGCCGGCGCGTGTGCGCTTATGGTCGGTCAGTTGCTGCTGCCGAGCGTGGCGCTGGCGACGGAATGCGCCGATCCCGCCGTTGGGACGGATGAGGTTGCCGCGGCTCCGGTGACGCCGACGGTTGCGGAGGATACGGCGGCTCCGGCGCCGGTACCGGTGGCTCCGGCTGCGCCGATGACTGACGCGGCTCCGGCGGCACCGTCCACGGCAGAAGCTCAGCAAGATCAGCAGGACGCACCGGCGGCAACGGTGGACGATACGGTTGCTGTCAACCAAGATGGCTCTCTTGGTGGCACCGACAGCTCGTCGGCAAACAACGCCATCATGCCCTGCGGTGTGACCGATGTTGTTGGCGGCAGCGACGTTAGGGTCAACACGACCGTGGTCCCCCACTATACGGACTGCGCGCTTCCGAGCAAGGTCACACTCAAAAAGGGCCAGCCGTATACCCACGATTTTCTCGATGTAGAGGGTGGCATTCCAGAAACGCTTGCGAGCGAAGTTGTCGAGGTTAAGTACTACAGGGCCGATGCCGCTTCGGGCACTCTGGTCGAAGTTCAGGATGCGTCCATGTCCGACGTGACGGCTCGCTTCGAACCCGTTGGCAATCACATGAGGCTGACGCTGACCTTTACGGGTGGCGCGGCAGGCGGCTCGTATCGACTCACGCGCAATGAGGCTCTCTATATTGGCACGGCACTGGAGTATACCGGAACTGACTATGAAGGCAGCTCGACTATCCTCAACGAAACCAGGTACGATTATTACCTCCGCTACGTCATCAATAGCGAAATTACGCTCGTTGCGTCAGAAAACGAAGCCCTCCATAACCTGGACGTCAACGACGTGAAGACCGACTACGCGCCCGGCGAGGCGCCACGCGCGACCGCGACGATCCCCGCTGCCGATGCCGACAAGTACGAGATCGCCTACGAGTGCTGGGAGGAAATGGAGCTCGATATGGAATCGAGTCGGTACCCGTTGCCTTCTGGTATTCCGACCCCGCCAAGTATCCGACGGGCGCGAGGAGGATCGAGCACTTCGAAGAGGGCAAGTTCTACATGTACTCCGTTGAGCTGAGGCTCAAGGGCGACAATACCGTGGCCGATGACTGCAATATGAACGTCAACGGTCGTTGGGTGCACCACATCAAGACCGACAACGGCGTCTTTGTGCCAATCGCTGGCAATATGCTGTGCGAACAGCCAATCGACGAATGGCGTGCCATCGACGTTATCGAGATCAACGGCGCCACGACCACCTTCAAGGCGGGCGACAGGCCGGTCTTTACGGCGGGTACTCCGGTGGATTCGAGCTTTGTCCTTCAGTGTGAGTTCTGGACGGGGAGCGACGGCAGTGAGGTGAATTCCATCGAGTTTTGGGACCAGCACATCACCAACCATATTGACGCGTTTAAGCCCGGTGTGACCTATCGTTACGGCCTGTACTTTAAGCCGGCGCGTGGCTTCTACTTTACGCCCAATACCAAGCTGAAGATCAATGGGGTTGAGTGTGGCTATCAGGTGGGCGAGGCAAGTGAGGTTGATCCCGAGAGCGGTTGGATTTACACCCTGTGGCTGAACACCAATCTGACGTTTACGCCTGAGAATACGCCTACTCCCGATCCGCAGCCCACGCCGGATCCCAACCCAACGCCGCAGCCTGAGACTGAGCCCGAGGCCAAACCCGCGACCAAGCCGACCGCGACCACCACCACGACCAAGACGGTTGAGAAAGCCACGCCGGCCAAGAAGTCCGATACCGCTCTAGTCGCCACAGGCGACACCACCGCGATGACGGCCACCGCCCTAGGCATCGCCGGCGCAACCGTTGCCGCGGCCGGCATCGCCGCAACCAAGCGCCGCAAGCGCTAGGTTTTGGTGGCAGCGCCCGTCCTCGGCTTTATCAAGATCTCAATCTGTAACACCTGGCTGCCCAAAACGGCCCTAGATGTTACAGATTTAGATGAACCGAATGGCCGCTAACCTAACGTCTTGATCTGTAACACGTAGCGGGGAATTTGGTCTCTAACTGTTACAGATTGAGATGAACAGGCGGATGTTCGCACAATATCTTGATCTGTAACAACTACGAGGCTCAACAGGTCCTAACTGTTACAGATCGAGACAAAACGATCGACCAGGCCCCAAACTACCACAAAGGTGCCTGTCCCCATCGTGGTGGTCTGGCGGCCGGTATAGAAAAAGTCCCCGCCGGGCGCGTGCTCGACGGGGACTTTGCCGTTTGGTGGCTAGCGCTGCAGGTGATTACTCGCCCAGCAGGCTCTTGGTGATCGAAGCGGCGGCCTTCTTGCCGGCGCCCATCGCCAGAATGACCGTAGCGGCACCGGTGACGATGTCGCCGCCGGCCCAGATGCGGGGATCGGTGGTCTGGCCGGTCTCCTCGTCGGCGACGATGTAGCCCCACTTGTTGAGCTCCATCTTGCCGCCGATCTTGGCAGCGAAGGGGTTGGCGTTGGTGCCGATAGCCGAGATCGCGACGTCGCAGGGGATCTCCTCGATGGCGCCCTCGATGGGCACCGGGCGACGGCGGCCGGACTCGTCGGGCTCGCCGAGCTCCATCTTCTGGACCTTGACGGCGCACACGGAGCCGTCCTCGCCAGCGACAAACTCGAGCGGGGAGACGAGCGGTAGAACCTCGACGCCCTCGGCCTTGGCATGGTGCAGCTCGGCGCGACGGCAGGGCATCTCGTCCTCGGTACGACGGTAGGCGATGATGGCGTGCTCGGCGCCCAGGCGCTTGGCGGTACGGACGGCGTCCATAGCCACGTTGCCGCCACCAAAGACGACGACGTTCTTGCCGTGCTTGGTGGGGGTGTCGTACTCGGGGAACTTGTTGGCCTTCATCAGGTTCACGCGGGTGAGGTACTCGTTCGCGAAGAAGACGTTGGGCAGGTTCTCGCCGGGGACGTTGAGGAACTTGGGCAGGCCGGCGCCAGTCGCCACGTAGATGGCGTCGAAGCCCTGCTCGAACAGCTCCTCGGCCGTGGCCATGTTGCCCACGACGGAGTTGTACTCAAACTTGACGCCCATGTCCTCCAGGCCGTCAATCTCGCGCTTGACGACTGCCTTGGGCAGACGGAACTCGGGGATGCCGTAGACCAGCACGCCGCCGCCGGTGAAGAATGCCTCGAAGACGGTGACGTCAAAGCCGTTACGGGCGAGCTCGCCGGCGCAGGTGATGCCGGACGGGCCGGAGCCGACGACGGCGACCTTCTTGCCGTTCTTGGGGGCCATCTTGGGCGTGGAGGCGAGCTCGGGGCGATCACCCAGGAAGCGCTCGAGCTGGCCGATGGCCACGGGCTCGGACTTCTTACCACGGATGCACTTGCCCTCGCACTGGTTCTCCTGCGGGCAGACGCGGCCGCAGATAGCGGGAAGCATGGAGTCCTCGCGGATGGTATCGAGGGCGCCGCCGAAGTCCTTCGCGCGGATCTGCTCGATAAAACGGGGAATGTTGATGTTGACGGGGCAGCCCTCAACACAGAACGGCTTCTTGCAGTTGAGGCAGCGCTCGGCCTCGGCCAGCGCCATCTCCTCGGTGAAGCCCTTGTCGACGGGGCGGAAGTCGCAGGCGCGCTCGGCAGCCGGCTCCTCGTTATCGGGGGTGCGGGGCGACTTCATATCGGCAACGAAACGACCGTTAACTAGTGGCATGCGCAGCTCTTTTCCTCATAGGCCTTGAGGGACTCGCCCTCTTCGGAACGATAAGCGGCCTGGCGGGCACGAAGGTCATCCCAGTCGACCAGGGTGGCATCGAAGTCGGGGCCGTCGACGCAAGCGAACTTGGTCACGCCGCCCACCTCGACGCGGCAGCAGCCGCACATACCGGTGCCGTCAACCATGATGGGGTTGAGGGACGCGGTGATGGGGGTGTCGTACTTCTGGGCGGTGAGGGTCGAGAACTTCATCATCGGAACGGGGCCGACGCAGAAGACCTGGCTCACGGCCTTGTCCTGCAGCAGACGCTCCAGCGGAGCGGTGACAACGCCCTGCTCGCCGTAGGAACCGTCGTCAGTGGTGATGTGAATGTGGTCCTCGTCGAGGAGCTCGCGGAACTGATCCTCCATGAGCAGGAGGTCCTTGGTGCGGGCGCCCATGATGGCGTGCACCTCATGACCGGTCTCGACCAGGTGCTTGGCGACCGGGAAGGCAATTGCCAGGCCGACGCCGCCGCCAATGACGGCGCAGGGGCCCTCAGCCATCTCGGTGGGAACGCCCAGCGGGCCCACGACGTCGCGCAGCGACTCGCCGGCCTCGTAGGTGGAAAGCATCTCGGTGGTCTTGCCGATCACCATGAAGATGAACTCGACCCAGCCCTCGTCACCGTTCCAGCCGGCCAGGGTAAACGGGACGCGCTCGCCCGTCTCGTTGGCGCGAACCATGAGGAACTGTCCAGCGTGCGCATGCTTGGCGATTGCGGGCGCCTCGATGCGGAACTTGAACACCTTCTCCGAGAACTGCGTCTTCTCCAGGATCTTATACATAGAACCCCTCTCTTGTTAGGGCGACCGAACCGTGCCTCCACGGAAATGGACGGTAGCCCGAATAAAACCGTACGCGCACAGGCGTTGTGCAGACATACGGTGCAAATTATACCCTCATGGACATGTCGCTTACGTGTATCTTTGGCAGGCGGGAAAAGTGACCTACCAAAAAGGGACAGGTTTATTTTGGCAGGTTTTATCAGGCAAAACGGCAAAGGGGGCCGGCCTCGCGCTTCGTTGAGGTCGGCCCCCTTTGGGGCGTTACGCATGCATGGTGGCACTGGGCTTATTGCGACGCGGCCACTGTGGCGTTTCCGCAGACAAAACCTGCCAAAATAAACCTGTCCCTAAATGGTAGGTTTTAGTGCTTGCCGTTGGCGGAGGCGGCGCCGTTGACATGGTCGCGGGCATAGACTACGCCGTGCACGATCGCCAGGCCGGCGGCGTCGGCCGCGCGGGCACAGGTGTCCTGGAAGTCCTCGGCCTCGCGGGCGCGCAGCTGCTTGAGCACGTAGTCGGCGACAGCCATCTTGCCGGGAGGGTTGCCGATGCCGGTGCGGATGCGGCTGAAGTCGCGGCTGCCCATCTTGTCGATGATGGAGCGCAGGCCGTTGTGGCCGGCGTGGCCGCCACCTACCTTGACGCGCACGTCGCCGGCGGGAATGTCGAGCTCGTCGTGGATGACGAGCAGCTCCTCGGCCTTGATCTTGTACTCGCGGCAGAGCTTGGAGATGGGACCGCCAGAGGTATTCATGTACGACTGCGGCTTGACCAGCACGATCTGGCGTTTGCCGCCCTCTTCCTCGGGATCGTTGATGTTGATGAGCGCGACCTCGGCGCCGGCCTGGTTTTTCCAGTACGTGACGCCGGCCTGACGGGCCAGCTCGTCGATTGCTTTGAAGCCAGCGTTGTGGCGGGTCTCGGCATACTCATCACCAGGGTTGCCAAGTCCGGCAACCATGCGAATCTTAAGCGGCTGTGCAGCTGCCATATGCTTCCTTTCGTTACACAAAAGTTTAATCAATGACAAAGGCTACCACGCCCGCCGAAGGCGAGGAAAGGTTGCAGCAAAGTCATTTCAGAAAACAGCTGCCCCGAGACGGCAGGAAGCCCCGGACACGCCGGGAGGGGTTATCAAAGCGAACATCCCGCAGCCGCAAAGCGGCGAGGACGTTCGCGTGATAACCCCGCAGGCGTGTCCGGGGCTTCCGGAGGGATGCGAGGGTCGAGCGACTACAGCGCGAAGTCGCCGCCGACGAGCGTGGAGACGGGCTCCTCGTGGTAAACGGCGGAGATGGCCTGAGCGAACTCCTCGGCGACCGAGATGGTCTTGATCTTGCCGCCGACCTCGACGGGAATGGCGTCGGTGACGAGGCACTCGACGATCGGGGCGTCGTTCAGACGCTCGATGGCCGGACCGGAGAAGATGCCGTGGGTGGCGCAGACGTAGATGTCGCCAGCGCCCATAGCCTTGAGCTCCTTGACGTTGGCGCACAGGGTGCCAGCGGTGTCAATCATGTCGTCGTTGATGATGCAGGTCTTGCCCTTGATGTCACCGATGATGCCCATGACCTCGGCGGCGTTGTGGCGCGGACGACCCTTGTGGGCGATGGCCAGGTCGCAGCCGAGCATGTCGGACAGCTTCTTGGCGGCCTTGGCACGACCCACGTCGGGGGAGACGACAACCAGGTTGTCGGTGTCGAAGTGCATGTCGTTGTAGTACTGGCCAAACAGCGGCAGTGCGGACAGGTGATTAACCGGGATATCGAAGAAGCCCTGGATCTGGCCCTGGTGCAGGTCGAGGGTGATGATGCGGTTGACGCCGGCGCGCTCGAGCAGGTTGGCGACGAGGCGGGCGGTGATGGGCTCGCGCGGGCCGGCCTTGCGGTCCTGGCGGGCATAGCCGTAGTGGGTGATGACGGCGGTGATGGAGCGGGCGGATGCGCGCTTGGCAGCGTCGGTGGCGATGAGCAGCTCCATGAGCATGTCGTTGACGTTGCCGCCGGCCACGGACTGAATCAGGAAGACGTCGGCGCCGCGGACGGTCTCGTCGTAGCGGGCGTAAATCTCACCATTGGCGAACTGCTTTAGCGTAAGGCCCGAAAGCTCGACCCCAAGGTACTCAGCGATCTTCTGAGCGAGGGGACGGTTGGAGGAACCGGAATACACGCGGATGGACTTGCGCATATTCTCCGACTTCTCGGGATCATTAATCGGCATTACCCTTCTCCTTTATACATCGAATGCCATATAGATGCCTTTTTGCATTGTAACCGCGCGGCGGGGTTAATCGGGTCTTGATAACGTCTTTACCGTCAACGGACACGAACCGACCACTCATCCGGTCGCGCAGGTCAGCATAGAAAAAGGAGCCGTCCCCATGGGAACAGCTCCTTTTGTGCTTGGTAAAACGTTATACCTCGTCGTCCTCGTGCAGACGGCGGCGATAATCGGCGGCCCAGCCCTCAATATTTACCTGACGGGCGCGGCCCAGACCGAGCGCGTCGGCCGGGACCGGCTCGGTGATGACGGAGCCGGCGGCCACGAGCGCGCCGTCGCCGATCTGGGCGGGCGCGACCATCATGGTGTCGGAACCGATGAAGGCATCCTTGCCGATGACGGTCTTGTGCTTGTGCACGCCGTCGTAGTTGCAGGTGATGGAGCCCGCGCCCACGTTGACGCCGGCGCCCATGGTGGTGTCGCCGATGTAGGACAGGTGCGGAACCTTGGAGCCCTCGCCGATCGTGGATTTCTTGATCTCCACGTGCGTGCCGGCCTTGGAGCCGTCGAGCATGTGGGTGCCCGGGCGCAGGTAGGCGCGCGGGCCGCAGTCGACGCCGTTCTCGATGACGGCTTCGATGGCGATGGTCTCGTCGATGGTGCAGCCGCTGCCGACGGTGGTGTCGGTGAGGCGGCTGTTGGGGCCGAGCTGGCACTCCTCGCCCACGGTGACGTGGCCGATCAGATGCGTCTGCGGCCACACGACGGTGTCGCGGCCGATGGTAGCGTCGGGGCCGATCCAGGCCTGCGTGGGGTCGATGAAGGTAACGCCCTCGGCCATCCAATGCTCGTTGATGCGGTCGCGCGCGATGGCGGTAAGCTGTGCGAGCTGGATGCGGCTGTTGACGCCCAGGCCGTCGCGGTAGTCGTCACAGTGGAAGATGGAGACTGCCTGGCCGTGGCCTTTGAGGATCTCGAGCATGTCGGGCAGATAGTACTCGGATTGTGCGTTGTCGTTGCCAATCTCGTCGATGTGGGCGGCGAGCTGCGCGCCGTCGAAGGCGTAGCAGCCGGCGTTGCACTCGAGCAGCGTGGCGGCCTGCTCGGGCGTGCAGTCCTTCTGCTCGATGATGCGCTCAATCTGGCCGTCGGCACCCAGCTTGATGCGGCCGTAGCCGAAGGGGTCGGGCGGGGTCATGGTCATGACGGTGCAGGCGAGCTCGCCGGTAGCGACGGTCTGCGCGAACTTGGCGACGGTGTCGGCGGTGATGAGCGGCAGGTCGCCGTTGAGCACGACGACCGGACCTTCGGCGATGCCGCAGGCCTCGAGAGCGACCTTTACGGCGTGGCCGGTGCCCAGGCGCTCGGTCTGCTCGACGCACTCGACCTTGGTGGCGCTGTTGGCGTAGGCGCCGTCGATAAGGGCGCGCATCTCGTCGGCGTGGCTGCCGATGACGACCACGACGCGGCTGCAGCCGGCCTTGATGGTGGCGTCGACGATCCACTGGACCATGGGCTTACCCAGGATCTTGTGCGAAACCTTGCAGTGGTTCGACTTCATGCGGGTGCCCTCGCCGGCGGCGAGGATAATTGCGGTTGCGTCCATGTGATCTCCTGTTACGTTATAGAGACGTGTGTTTGGAAACGATACACGGCGCAATATGATACCGCAGGCATATGATGAGCGCGTAACGATTGATGCGTGACGGCCGATGTCGCTGCCGCCGATGTGGTATTTGCGCTGGTTGTGCATGGCGGCGGCGCTGCGGCGTTGGCGTTTGAGCGAGGGGGTGGGGTGCCCGTGGATATCATGCGAGAGAAATCGGGCAACGAGTCCGTCGCGGCATTTTCGATGTCGCATCCGGCGGTGCCGGCCCTCTACATGGTGCTGACGTTGGGGCTCACCATGTTCTCGATGCAGCCGGTGCTGATCGCGCTGTCGCTTGCGGGCGGGCTGGCGTACGGGTTTGCGACGCGCGGCGCCGCACGTACGTTGGGGGCGCTTCGCTGGCAACTGCCGGTGATTTTGATCATCGCGGTGCTCAATCCGCTGTTTAGCGCCTCGGGCTCGACGGAGCTGTTCCGTATTGGCATACGCGCGGTGTATCTGGAGAGCATGGTATACGGCCTGTGCATGGGCGGGCTGTTTGTGGCGAGCGTACTGTGGTTTGAGGCTGCGGCATCGATGCTTAGCTACGACAAGGTGCTTGCGCTTCTGGGTAACACCGCGCCGGTGATCGCGCTCATGATCTCGATGTGCATGCGGCTTATCCCGCAGTTTTTGCGCCGCGGTCGTACGGTACTGGCGGTGCAGGATGCGATTGATGTGCCGGGGCATGCGTCGGCCGACCCCGTGCGTTCGCGCCTACGGGCATCGAGCGTGTTGATGGGCTGGGGCATGGAGGATTCGCTGGAGCGCGCGGACGCCATGCGCTCCCGTGGGTGGGGTGCCGCGACGCGCCGCACGACGTACGCGCGGTATCGGCTGGGGCGCGGCGATGTTGCCGCGCTGGTTGGGCTTGCGCTGTTTGGTGTGGCCACGGCGGCAGTGGCGTGGGCCGCGACGGCGCAGTATTCGTTTTACCCGCAACTATCGGTGCCGGCGCCGTGGCCAGGCTATGTTGTATACGCGGCCTGGATGGCGCTGCCCTGCGTGCTGCGCGCGATTGACGAGAAGAGGTTTGGCTGATGACTCGGTTGGACGGAAGCATGATGGCGGGCGCGGCGTGCGGCTCGGATGCGCCGGCGATTGAAGTGCGGGACCTGCGCTTTGCCTACCCCGGGGCCGAGGCGCCGGTGCTCGACGGGCTCGACTGGTCTGTTCCCCAAGGTGCGTTTGCGCTGCTGGTAGGTGGTACTGGGTCGGGTAAGTCAACGCTGCTCTCGCTGCTCAAACCCGAGATTTCGCCGACGGGCGAATGCGCTGGTGAGCTGCGCGTGCTGGGCGAGAACGTTGCCGACATGGATGTTCGGGCGTCTGCGGAGCGCGTGGGCTATGTGTTTCAGGACCCCGAGAACCAGATCGTGTGCGAAACCGTGTGGCACGAGATGGCGTTTGGCCTGGAAAACTTAGGTATGTCGCGCGACGAGATGCGCCGTCGCGTGGCCGAGACCAGCTATTTCTTTGGGTTGGAGGATTGGCTCCACCGCGATACCGATACGCTTTCGGGCGGACGCAAGCAGCTGCTGTCGCTGGCGGCCGTGCTGGCGTTGCGCCCGCGCGTACTACTGCTCGACGAGCCTACGTCCCAACTGGATCCCGTTGCCGAGAAGAGTTTTCTGCATGCGCTGTTTCGCGTGAATCGCGAGTTGGGCTGCACGGTTGTTGTGGCGACGCACCAGCCGCGCCCGATGCTCGAATACGCGACGTGTGCGTATCGGATTGAGGGCGGGCGCGTATGCGAGGTGCCTGATATCGCCTCCTTGGGGCATCGCGAAGAGCTGTTTTCTGGCGAGGCGCCAGGGTGGGGCGCCTCGCGGCGTGCAAAAAACGGAGTTTTCAGCAGCGCCGGTGGATGTCGAATACTCCCAAAAATGCACGCTGGGTCGGCTACCACCCTGGCAGGGAGCTGGTTTCGATACGATCGAGCGTCCGGCTGGGTGCTGCGCGGACTCGATGCGGCGTTCTCGGCTGGCGCAGTGCATGCGGTTGTTGGCGGCAACGGCTGCGGCAAGTCGACAATGCTTTCGGTGCTAGCCAAGACGGTCAAGTTGCAGCGTGGGCATATGGAGCGCGGGGCGGCCTCGGCGGCACTGCTGCCTCAGAATCCCAAGGCGTTGCTGGTTGCCGAGACGGTGCGCGACGAGCTGATGGAATGGGCTTCGACCTGCGGATATGACGAGGCTGTGGCGCGGGAGCGCGCGGCGAGTCTGGGGCTGTCGGGCCTGGATGGGCGCCACCCGTACGATCTTTCGGGCGGACAGCGTCAACTGCTTGCATTGGCAAAACTGCTGCTGATTGGCCCCGAACTGCTATTGCTCGATGAGCCCACCAAGGGCTTGGACTTGGCTAGCCGTCGCATCATCGCCCGCGCCTTGCGTGACCATGCGGAGGCTGGCGGTACCGTCATCATGGCCACGCACGATCTGGATTTTGCCGAGCAGGTTGCCGATGACATTGCCATGATGTTTGACGGTGAGATTGCCTGCATGGAGCCGCCGGCCGACTTCTTTGCCGACAACGTGTTTTATAGGGCGTGATGGGATGACGGATTATCGCGTCGCGCGCCTACTCGCAAAACTGGAGATCCCGCTGCTGCTGGCGGTGCCAGCGGTGATGGCTGCGGCGTTGCTAGCGGGCGTTGAGCAGGCGGCGCTCGCCATGCTTGTCGTGGTGGCGCTGGTGCTTGCGCTGTTCTTCGCGGGTTACGAGACGTCGCGACCGGGCCTTCGCCAGATTATGCCCACGCTGGTATTGGCGGCGCTGGCCGCGGCGGGCCGCATCTTGTTCGGCCCCATTCCCGACTTTAAACCCGTGAGCGCCATCGCTATTATCGCGGGGGCGACGTTGGGCCGACGCAACGGCTTCATGGTCGGTGCGCTGGCGGCGCTGACCAGCAATTTCTTTTTTGGGCAGGGCATGTGGACGCCGTGGCAGATGTATGCCTGGGGTCTGGTTGGCTATGTTGGCGGCGCGCTGGCGCATGCGGGCGCTTTTGATCGCGCCGATGGCACCGTGCGCATGCCGGCGCTGCTGACCTACGGCTTTGCGTCGGGCCTGCTCTATGGAGTTGTAATCAACGCCTACGACATCATCGGCTTTGTGCAGCCGCTCACGTGGGCGGGCGCCATGGCGCGTCTTGTCACGGCGGTGCCGTTCGATATCACGCACGGTCTCGCGACCTGTGTGTTTTTGGCCGCCCTGTACAAGCCCTGGTGCCGCCGCATCAACCGTGTTGTCGTGAAATACGGACTGTAGGGCAGGTTGTGCTGGAGCAAGAACCAATACTGCTGCGGTGCCATTTCAAAACTATGCCGGTTTACGGGGCCAGATTGGCATAGGCCGACCATACCGTCATTTTTCGAAAATAGGCGAGCCGTCTACCTGCGGTTTTATTTTTCCCAAGCTGCGTATGGTTGGGGGCTCGCGATTCAGCCCCGTAAACCGGCATAGTTTTGAAGCGGGCCGACTCATATGACGGTCGCCGCGGGCCCTAGGAGCCAAAATGATCCGTTTCCTCCGTCCCTAAGGGGTCGTTGGGGGGGTGCTCGCCACGAAACCGGGCCATCTACTACGTTTGACCCGATACCTCCAACCATACCCGCGTTTTATTAAAAACCGCAGGCTTTCTACCTGCGGTTTTCTTTTTGCGCTGCTCGTTGTGGTTGAGGGTGGTGGCTTAAACGTAGTAGATGGGCGCGTTTCGTGGCGGGCGGATCATGCGGATGCCCCCACGAGACCCAAAAATGGTCCGCCTTCCTTCGTCCCTGGGGAATCGTTGGGGCTAGAGCTCCAGCGTGAGAGTGACAGGGCAGTGGTCGCTGCCAAAGATGTCGCCGCGGATGCCGGTGTCGCGCACGTTGCCGGCGATTGAATTGCTTACCAGGAAGTAGTCGATGCGCCAGCCGGCGTTGTTCTTGCGTGCATTAAAACGGTAGCTCCACCAGCTGTAGACGCCCTCGACGTCGGGGTTTGCCGCGCGCCAGGTATCGGTGAAGCCGGCGTTGAGCAGCTCGGTAAACTTGCCGCGTTCCTCGTCCGAAAAGCCTGCGTTGCCGCGGCTGGATTTGGGGTTCTTGAGGTCGATCTCCTCGTGCGCCACGTTAAAGTCACCGCAGGTTACGACGGGTTTGCCGGTCTCGCGCTCGAGTGCGCTCAGAAAGCCGCGATAGGCGTCGTCCCAGGCCATGCGCACGTCGATGCGGGCGAGCTCGTTTTGCGCGTTGGGCGTGTAGACATCCACAAACCAAAACTTGTCAAACTCGAGTGCGCAGACGCGGCCCTCGGTCGCGGCTTGGGCGACGAGCTCGGCTGCATCGCCCTTGCCGGCGTAAGGCAGCAGCGCGTCGGCGTGCAACACGCGCAGCGGTTCCTGGCGGCTAAAGACCGCGGTGCCCGAATAGCCCTTGCGCTCGGCGTAGCTCCAGGTTTGGTGGTAGCCGGGCATGTCGATATCGACTTGGCCTTCCTGCAGCTTGGTTTCCTGCAGCGCCAGGATGTCGACGTCGAGTTCCTGCGCGATTTGGATAAAGCTCGGGTCTTTTTTGAGCACGGCGCGCAGGCCGTTAACGTTCCAAGAGGCAAACGTGTAAGTCTGAGGCATGGTGTCCTTTCGACGGGGTTGGCAGGCTTAAGATTAGCGCAACACGAGCGGGGCGGAGTCCGCGAGCGACGGCGCAAACGCCGCCGCCCCGGTGGCAAGGACGGAGGACACACATGACGCAGGCAATATCGGATCCCAGATGGGCCTCCGCTGCGCTGGCGGAGCTGTTCAATACCCACAAGCGCGTGGTCTTCTTTGGCGGCGCGGGTGTTTCCACGGCGAGTGGCATCCCCGATTTCCGCAGCGTGGACGGCCTGTATCACCAGCAGTTTGCCTATCCGCCCGAGACTATGCTCTCGCATAGCTTTTACGAGGCGCATCCGGCCGAGTTCTTCGACTTCTACCGCACCAAGATGATCGCGCTTGGCGCCAAGCCCAACCGCTGCCACACCAAGCTGGCCGAGCTGGAGCGCGTCGGCAAGCTAAGTGCCGTGGTGACGCAAAACATCGACGGCCTGCATCAGATGGCCGGCTCGCGGCGCGTGTTTGAGCTGCATGGTTCGGTCCATCGCAATATCTGCCAGTCGTGCGGCGCGGTCTATAGCGCCGAGTGGATTTGCTCGCGCGAGCACGAGGACGCCGCGGGCGTGCCCGTGTGTCCTGCGTGCGGCGGGCGCATTAAGCCCGATGTGGTGCTCTACGAGGAGCCGCTCGACGAGCGCGTGCTGACCGGTGCCGTTGCCGCCATCGCCGCGGCCGATGCCCTCATCGTGGGCGGGACCTCGCTCGTGGTGTATCCGGCGGCGGGCCTTACGCGCTACTTTACCGGCGATACGCTGGCCATTTGCAATCTTGCTCCCACCGATCAGGATGCAAATGCCGACCTGCTGATTTCTTGCGACATCGCGGCCGCGTTTGCGTTCTAGCCCGTGTGCGCGGATACAATAGAAAGACTGATTGCAAAGCGACCCCGCCGCCAGCGCCCAGGCGCGGCGGCGCGGGCATTTTAGGAGGATGTTCATGGTGAACGATAGCAAGACATGGCGGTGCGGAAAGTACGAGCTCAGCTTTGACCGCCCGCGCATCATGGGCGTCCTCAACGTGACGCCCGATTCGTTTAGCGACGGCGGGGAGCACTTCGATCCGGATGCCGCCATCGAGTACGGCCTGGCGATGCTCGACGCCGGTGCCGACATCATCGATGTGGGTGGCGAGTCCACGCGCCCCGGATTTACCCCGGTCAATCCCGACGAGGAGGCTCGCCGCGTGCTGCCCGTGGTGCGCGCGCTGGCCAAAGAGGGCGCCATCGTCTCGATCGACACGCGCCACGTGGCGGTTGCCAAGGCGGCCGTGCGCTGCGGCGCCTCGATCGTCAACGACGTGACGGGCTTCACCGATCCCAAGATGGTCGAGTTTGTCGCGACGAGCACCTGCGGCGTTATCGTGATGCACGCCGGCGAGGTCGCGGCACCCACGCGCACGCATGCAACGGTGCAGCTCGATACCTCTGCTGCGGCGTTTGTTGCCGAGAAGGCACGCGAGGCGGCCGCCGAGGCTGCGCGCGAGGCCGAGAAGCCTGCCCGCCGTCGCCGTGGCAAGTTGCTGGGCGAGCCCAAGACGGAGGCCAAGCTGCCAGGCGGCGTGGTGCAGCCCTCGTTGCCGTTTGGCGGTCCGGAGCCCGCGCCCGAGCCCACGGACGAGCAGAAGCAGGAGGCACCGGCCGCCGAAGAGGCCGCCCCTGTCTCCGAGGCCGCCGCGACCCCTGAGTCCGCGCCGGAGCCCAATGACCGCCTGGCAGCCATGATGCGCCGTAGCGCCCGCCGCGAGGAGGCCTACGTGCCCACCTCTCAGCTCCGCCGCTTTACCCTGCCCGATTCGGCGCCCATCATGCGCCGTGTCATGGGCTTTCTGTCCGACCAGGCCCGCACGCTCATCCATGCCGGCGTGTCGCGCGACCGCATCTGCATCGATCCCGGTCCGGGCTTTGGCAAGACGGCCAACGAGGATATCGTCATCCAGCGCGAGACCGCCAAGATGGCGTCGCTGGGCTACCCGCTCATGTGTGCCGTGTCGCGCAAGCGTTTTGTGGGCGCCGTTTCGGGCGTGACCGAGGCCGCCGCGCGCGATGCCGCCACGTTTGGCGTGTGCCTGGGCGCTATCCAGGCCGGTGCCAACATCGTGCGCGTGCACGACGTCACCGGCTTTGCGCAGTTCCTGAACGGTTACTGGGCTGTCGCCAAGCCGCAGCCGCGCCGTGCGTTTGTGGCCGTGGGCTCCAACCTGGGGCATCGTTGCGATAACATCCGCGCCGCACGCGACATGATCGCCGAGATTCCGCTCACCTGCGTGTCCAACTGCTCGCGCATCTACGAGAGCGAGCCGGCCTACGAGACGCGCCAGGACGCATTCGCCAACGCCGTCATCGAGATCAAGACCGAGCTGGCGCCGCTGGTGCTGCTCGACGAGCTTATGAAGATCGAGGCCGAGCTGGGGCGCGACCGCTCCAAGAAGGCCAAGGCCAACGGTCCGCGCACCATCGACCTGGACCTGCTGTGGATGGATGGCGAGACCCACGGCGGCAAAAAGCTGCGCCTGCCGCATCCGCTGATCGGCGAGCGCGACTTTGTGCTGGTGCCGCTCGAGGACCTGATGCACGACCCGGCGCGGTTCTTCCGCTACAACGGTGTCGAGGTCAAGGAGCCCGAGGAACGTGTGGGCCATATCGTGGGCGAATTGGGGCGTATGTAGATGATTGAGATGAATGCTGTAGCCGTCGGTACCGAGCTTGACGCCGCGCGCGACGCGGGTCGCGAGGGTGCGTCCGCGGGCTGGTGCGCTTGGAGCGCGGGCGAGGCGTCGTTGACGTTTTCGCTGGTCATGCGCCCGGATGTGAATATGCATGCCTTCCACGGCCTGCCGTTTGTGACGGCGATGGGCATGATGGACGCGCTTGTGGGCACGGCGTCGACGCCGGGCCTGGGCCTTGCCGGCAAGGTGGGCATTGAGTGGCCGAGCAATATCGTGTGCGGCGCGCCCGCGTTTGAGACGTCGCTCGCTCGCGTCGCCGTCAACGGCGGCGCCGGTGCCGCGGGCATGTTCGGTGCCGTGACGGTGGATATTGAGCGTTCGGCGCTGAGCGAGCTTGGTGTGGACGTGGCTGACGAAGCGCTGGTCGAGGCGCTGGCCGCCGCCTTGCTGACCCGCGTGGACGCCTGGGCGGTTGTTGCCAACACGCCGCAGGGCGCTGCCGGTCCGCTGGCCCCCGTGCTGGGCGAGTACTTCGACATGGTGCCGCTGCTGGGCCGCCAAGTTGCGGCGGTGTCGCCCAACGGTTTGCCGCTTGCGGTCGGTGTGTTTGCGGGCCTGGACATCTGGGGCCGCGCGACCATCAAGACCGATGCCGGCGAGCAGGAGTTTCCGCCCGAGGCCGTACGGATTCGCGGGCTGTAACGCGAGGCGCCCGCGTCCAAAGATAACGATGACAACGAAGCCCTTCTCGGCTGTGCCGGGGAGGGCCTTCGCGTGACTGCAGAGCGGCATCTTGGTCCTATTCCTCAAAACTGAAAAATTTTCATTTTTGAGGAATAGGACCGATGCGTTGCCTAGTTCGCCGCTCGCGCTCGACTTTAGTCCCCGTCCTACCCCAGCTTCTGTATGCGGCGGTAGATTTCGCAGATGCCCTTAATGGTGAGCTGTCCGTCGACTACGTCGAAGGCATCGGTCGAATCGGCGACGATGCCGGCGAGACCGCCCGTGGCGATAACGGTGGCGTCCTCGCGGCCCAGCTCGTGCTTCATGCGCGCGACCAGGCCCTCGGCCATGGCGGCGGCGCCCACCACGGCGCCGACCTTGATGCATTCCTCGGTGTCGCGGCCGATGGCGTGCTCGGGCGCCTCGAGCGGCACGCTGGCGAGCTTGGCGGCACGGGCGGCAAGCGCGTCCATGGAGATGCGGATGCCCGGCGCGATTGCTCCGCCAATGTAATAACCGTCCTCATCGATGACGTCGATATTGGTCGCGGTGCCAAAGTCCACCACGATCGCCGGCGCGCCGTAGAAGGTCTCGGCCGCAACGGCGTTGGCGATGCGGTCGGCACCCACGGCCTGAGGGCGTGCCGCGCGCAGCTTGGTCACCGCGGCCGTCTGCGGCCCGATGACGATGGCGTCCGCCGCAATGCGGTCGGCCACGGCGTGCCACTCGCGCGAGAGCTGCGGCACCACGCCGGCAAAGGCGATCGCGTCGACCGCGTCGAGCGAAAGGCCGTACATCTTAAAGAAACCCATCAGGCGCACGTGGATCTCGTCGGCGGTATAGGAGCGGTCGGTGGGCATGCGCCACGACTGCACCAGCTCGTCTCCGTCAAACAGGCCCATGGCCGTCTGCGTGTTTCCCATATCGATAGCGAGCAGCATGTCTACTCCCGGTGTCGGCATAAAAGGACGCGCACCATTGTATACGTGCCGTCGGCGCTGCTGCGCCGCGATTCGTCTGCGTGGGCGTTTGGACCCGTGTTCAGCTGAACCGGGTGCGACCGAAACGCCCGTTTTGCTGCCAGACTGTCGGCGACAAAGCGGGCGGTCCAAGCCCGCGGAAGCAGCCCTGGACGCGGCGCCGGACGGACCAGAGCCCGCCGCGCCCAGCCGGTGTGGACGATAAGGAGCAGAGATGTTGATTCACTACGAGGCGAGTGTTGCGAGTGCCAGGCACGAGATTCAGGGGTGTGGAAATCGGGAGCATTGCTGCGTGCAGGTGGTTGAGCCGCCCCGCGCGTTCGGTACGGCGGGGGATGGTGGCCCGGACGGCGGAGGCTCGGCGACCGACGCGGCGCCTCGCCAGGCGATCGTTGCCGCTGTCGCGGGCGGTATGCCATCCATGATTTTGAGCGGCGAAGGTGCCCACCTTGCCAGCGAAGCTGCCGTCGATGCCGCGGCCGAGGCGTATCGTCGGGGCGAGCTCGTGCCGGGTGATGCCTCTGCCCTTAAGGGCGTGTTTGAGCGTGCGCTTCGTGCGGTCGCAGACGTGGCCGTCGATCAGCCCGCTGCCGATATCACTTCGTTTGCCTGCACGCTATGCCTGGTAGTATGGGATGGCGTGCGCGTTTGGTATGGCAATGCCGGTGATTCCGGTGCGGTTGCCGTGGACTTCTTGGGTGATCCGTTTGCCCTGACGCATATGCATTGCGGGCCGCTGTCGAGCCGGCCGTTCCCGCTGCACGATTCCTATCACTGGGAGTTTGGCTATAGCGGGGACGCCGAAAGCGTGCTTGTGGCCACAGGTGGCATGCTTGGGCAGTTTGCCGAGTGGGCGCCCGGCTCTTACGGTGCGCCGAAGGCGTATGACCGCGAGCTCATTGGCCTGCTCACGAATCGGAATATCGATGTGGACGATTTGCCGTTGATGAATGTCGCTGCAGCTAAATATCTGAACGAGTTTCCCGCGACCCGCGTGGACGGCGATAAGACGGTGGTGGCAATGATCAACAGCGAGAAGCCTTCGGTGACAGATTTTATTTGCGCCACGGCGAAAGACGTGACGGCTGAGCGTCTTGCTGCGGCGGGCGCGTCCTTTGCGGACGAGGATGACGATCGAAAGGTCTTGCTGCCGTGGAACGACGAGCTGCGCATGCGCGCCGGCGATGTGGCGAATGACGTGGGCGGCGACTTCACTGTAGAGCTTGAGTATCAGCTCATGTGCGGCATGTCGCTCGATCGGGCTTTTGGGCTGGCATCGGCCGTTGCCCGTGAGCGCGCCGAGAGGTATCGCGTGTTCGAGGACTGCGTAGCCGATGGGCCCGAAGACTATGACGCGGCCATGTTGTCCGACGACGAGACGTCGTTTGACGAGATGGCCTAGGAGCGTCGCGGGCCCTGGACTCTTCGCGCCGGGGGTGTTCAAGATATGAAGGAATTATGCTCTACGAGATTTTCCTTGCCGTCCGCCGAACTCCCGCGTAGTATTCTTTCTTGCGCACATGAGGCGCCCAGACATTGCGGGGTGGAGCAGTCTGGTAGCTCGCCGGGCTCATAACCCGGAGGTCGTAGGTTCAAATCCTGCCCCCGCGACCAAGAACTTGCAGCTCGTCGGCCTAGCCGGCGAGCTTTTTTGTTATCCCGGGATCGTTTCTTCGGTTCAATTCTCAGTCTCTCAATCAGACATCTCGATCTGTAACACCAAGACGCGATTTGGGCGGCTAGGTGTTACAGATTGAGATTTTCTAGCAGGCGGGTTTGGTTTGTCTCGATCTGTAACAGGTAGGGGTCAAAAGTGGGCCTAGCTGTTACAGATCTAGATTGTTGAGGATGGGTCGAGAGGAATGTCTCGATCTGTAACAGTAAGACCCGGTTTTGCCGAGTAACTGTTACAGATTGAGACAAACCGACGGGCCGCCCCGTCCCATCCACCTGCCGCCACCTGATATTCGCCGATTTTCGTTGTGCTGTCGTACCCCCATGCCATATCCTCTAGACAACTACGCGGCATCATCGCCGTCGCGCCTACAAGAGAGGAATATCCATGACCGCACCTGCATCTAAGCTGCTCCAGCCCATTACGGTTGGCCCCCTTGAGCTCAAAAACCGCATTATGTTCCCGCCGCTGACCACCGGCTACGAGGAGCGCGACGGCTCCATTGGCGAGCGCAGCCTGGCTTTTTACGAGCGCTTGGCCCGTGGCGGCGTGAGCTACATCGTCATCGGCGACGTCGCTCCCGTCATGACCGCAAGCCCCACGCCCAAGCTGGCAACCGACGCCCAGATCCCTACGTTTAAGGCGCTGGCCGACGCCGTCCACAAGCACGGTGCCAAGGTTGCGCTGCAGCTGTTCCACCCCGAGTACGACGTGCCCGGTGTCGGCCGCATGGTCATGGGCTCCATGGTCGCCGCCAAGGCCGCGCAGGAGGCCAAGGCCGCCGGCGACGAGGAGACCTTTGCCGCCAAGATGGCCGAGTCCAACGAGATTCGCAAGCAGGCATACGCCAAGCTGCACCACGATATGCAGCACTTTGTGAACGAGGCCAGCGTAGAGCAGCTCACCCAGATCAAGGAGGCCATTGCTGCCTCGGCCGCCCGCGCACAGCAGGCCGGCATCGATGCCATCGAGGTCCATGGCGACCGCCTGGTGGGTTCGCTGTGCTCGGCCATCCTCAACCAGCGTACCGACGAGTACGGCGGCTCGTTCGAGAACCGCGTCCGCTACGCGCTGGAGGTCGTCGCCGCCATTAAGGAGGCCGCGCCGCAGCTGATGGTGGAGTACAAGCTCCCCGTGATCATGGAGAACCCCGACGGCACGCCGCGCGGCAAGGGCGGCCTGCAGCCCGACGAGGCCTGCGAGTTTGCCAAGCTGCTCGAGGGCGCGGGCATCGACATGATCCAGGTCGCGCAGGCCAACCACACCGGCAACATGGGCGACACCATTCCGCCCATGGGCGCCATGCCCTACAACTGGACGCTGCCGGTGGCCGAGCGCGTCAAAGCCCTGGTTTCCGTGCCGGTGGCCACCGTCGGCCGCGTTGTCTCGGTCAAGGCCGGCGAGAAGATCCTGGAAGACGGCGCGGCCGACATCATCGCCTATGGCCGCTCGCTCATGTGCGACCCCGACATTGCGCTGAAGGCTGCCACGGGTGAGCCCATCCGCGAGTGCCTCAACTGCAACAAGGGCTGCGTCGACGCGATTCAAAACCGCAAGTACATCTCGTGCGTGCTCAATGCCGAGAACGGCGACGAGGCGACCATCGCCATTAAGCCGGGCGAGGGCGACAAGAAGATCGCCGTGGTGGGCGGCGGCATCGCCGGCCTGGAGGCCGCGCGCGTGGCGGCCAAGCGCGGCTACGATGTGACCGTCTACGAGGCGAGCGATCACCTGGGCGGCCAGATCGTGCTGGCGGCCGCGCCTCCGCGCAAGGACGAGATCATGCGCTCCGTCGAGTATTACGAGAAGATTCTGCCCGGCCTGGGCGTGAAGGTTGAGCTCAACCATGCCGCTACCGCCGAGGACCTCAACGCCGCCGACGCCGCGATTGTGGCCGTGGGCGCGCACGACGTGGTCATCCCTGTTCCGGGTGCCGACTCGGACAAGGTCGTCTCGAGCTGGGACGTGCTGGCCGGCAAGGTGGAGATTGCGGGCCGCGTCGCCGTCATTGGCGGTGGCCTGGTGGGCACCGAGACTGCCGAGTACCTGCTGCAGCACGGCTGCGAGGTGGCGATCGTGGAGATGCTCGACAAGATTGCCGCGGGCGAGTCCGAGACCATTCTGCCGCTGATTATGAGCGACTTTGCCGAGCACAACGTGGAGCAGCACGTGAAGACCCGCCTGACCGCCATTACCGACGAGGGCGTGGAGGCCATTCGCACCACTGAGGACGGCGCCGAGGAGCCGGTGAAAATCGCCTGCGATTACGTGGTGATGGCCGTGGGCTCCAAGGCCAACGCGTTTGACCTTGATGGCGTGAGGGTGCCCGTGACCTGCGTGGGCGACTGCTCGGGCGAGCGCACCGCCGATATTGCGAGCGCCATTCGCACGGCATATCACGCGGCCAACGAGCTGTAGCTAACATCGCGGCGGGGCGGGGCGGTAGCACGGATTCGCCTCGCCCGGCTGCGTCCCATCGGGTGTCAACCGGGGCGGGGTCTGCAAGCGCAGCAGGTCCCGCCCTTTTTGTTTTGCTCCGGTGGATGGCAATGCGCGCTAATCATGAGGAGTGAGGACGTCTACTGCCTTGCAGACCGCTCAAAATTATTAGGGGAGGGGTTAATAATTATATCCTCTATACCAAAGGACATAAAGAGATGCCAATTTTGTTGGCAAGCGAATGACGATTGGCTGCGAGCTAGCTACCAGCGTAAATAATCGATAAAGAAATGTCGTAAATTGATGCCAAATGCCCAGATGCCACCGTTGCAATTTTCAGTTAACTGTTACGCGCGAACAGCAAAATGCTACTATCTAACAAGCACGTAAGAAAGCAGATTAACGGTTAAGGCTAAGAAGTGGCAGGTATGTCGGAAGCAACAAGGACTCGCACGCATGCGCCCGAGGTTAGGCAGCGCGCCGTCGAGATCCTCCAAGAGGGGGTTGGTCACCGCGCCCTCGCCGCAAAGCTTGGCATTCCCCAGGCCACGGCTCGTCAGTGGGCCCGCGCATATGACGTGGGCGGTGCCGATGCCGTGCTCAACGCGGGCGCTCGTCATCACACCTATTCGTACGATGTAAAACTCGCCGTGGTTAAGGACCGTCTGGAAAACGGCCTGACGGTTCGCGAGGCCATGATCAAGTACAAGATTCCCAGCGAGTCTTCGGTCAAGGCTTGGTGCCGCCAGTACCGCGAGAGCGGTGAGTCCGCACTGGTCGATAAGCCGCGCGGTCGCAAGCCGCGCGTTAAGCAGGCAGAGTAGCAAGAGGGTGCGCCCACGGGGGCGCATTTTTCTTGCTGCGCCAACTATTTGGACCGTCGCGAGCCTATCGGGATATCCTCCAGCGTGGCCAATCAACCGCGCGCAGTGGCCCGCGCGCCTGTCGCTGCGGTAAGGGAGCGTCACCCCTCTGCTCCAATGCGGACAGACTCCTTACCCCGTACGCCTAAAACTCCCCAGTTGACCGAAAATCCGCCGCTGCTACTCCTCAATTGAGCTATAACGTTAAACAATTGCAGCGTTTTTGCATGGGGGAGTGATGGTATGACGCTACTGTATTTCCTTACCCTGTTTCCGCTGGTACCGGCGCTGGGCATGCTGCTCGCGCGCGGTGACCGCGCCCGCGATGCGGTGGGGCTCATAGGTTCCGGCATCATTATGGCGGTGACAGTTGTAGTCGCCGTCATGTTTTTTGGCACGGGCCCACAGAGCTTTGAGGTTGCCCCCGGCACCTCGCATGTGCTCTCGATCATCAGCTCCGTCATCGATGTCATCCTGTGCGCCGTCATCCTGTACAACGCGTACAAATATAGGAACGTGCTTACCACAGTGCTCGGCATAGTCCAGCTGGTGGGGTCGCTCGCCTTTGCGACCATGACGCTGCCCGCGGCCGAAGCCGTCACGGCGACGCCGCTCTACCTAGACTACATGAGCGTAATCATGGTGCTCGCCGTCGGCATTGTCGGCAGCCTAATCTGCGTGTATGCCCTGGGCTACATGAAGGACTTCCAGGCCCATGACGAGCACGAGGCCGCACTGCACGGGCAGACCGCGCCCGACCGTCGCCCGCAGTTCCTGGCGCTTATGTTCCTGTTCCTTTCGGCCATGTTCGTCATCGTGACGAGCGACAACCTCGAGTGGCTGTTCTGCGGCTGGGAAATCACCACCGTGTGCTCGTTTCTTATGATTGGCTACACGCGCACGCCCGAGGCCATCAAAAACGCTTTTATCCAGATCATCCTCAACATGCTGGGCGGCATCGCGTTTTTGGCCGGACTCATGTACCTGCACGTCAACGGCATGCCGCTGACCATCTCGGGCATGATCGAGCTTTCCGGCGCCGGAACCGCGCAGTCCGCGCTGCTGGTGATGCCGGTCGTTCTGCTGTCGCTCGCCGCACTCACCAAGGCCGCACAGATGCCGTTCCACACTTGGCTGCTCGGCGCCATGGTTGCCCCCACGCCCACGAGCGCCCTGCTGCACTCGTCAACCATGGTCAAAGCCGGCGTGTTCCTAATGGTCAAGCTGAGCCCGCTCTATGCCATCTATCCCGTGACCGGCTTTATGGTCACGAGTGTGGGTGCCATCACGTTTTTGCTCGCTGCTCTCATGGCCATCTCGCAGAGCAACGCCAAACGCGTGCTCGCGTACTCCACCATTTCCAACTTGGGCCTCATCAGTGCCTGCTTGGGTGTCGGCGCGCCCGAGGCCGTGTGGGCCGCCATCTTCCTGATCCTGTTCCACACGGTGGCAAAGTCGCTGCTGTTCCTGTGCGTGGGCACGGCTGAGCATCATATCGGCAGCCGCAATATCGAGGACATGGACGGTATGTTCAGCCGCATGCCGCACCTGACGCGTCTGATGATGCTGGGCATCATGGGCATGTTTGTGGCGCCGTTTGGCATGCTCGTGTCCAAGTGGGGCGCCCTGGTGGCGTTTGCGCAGACCGGCAACGTGCTCATGATCATGGTGCTTGCCTTTGGCTCGGCCGCGACGTTTTACTTCTGGGGCAAGTGGCTTGCCAAGCTTTCGGGCGTCGATCCCACGGCTCAAAACGTTGAGGTCAATGTCCATAAGACCGAATGGATGGCGCTCAACACCATCGCCGCGCTACTGATTCTGTGCTGCGTGGCGTTCCCGGTTATCTCGAGCGGCCTGGTGTCGCCTTACTTGGCCATGGTGTTTGGTCGCGTGCCGTACGTTATTGGCAAGGACGCCATGTATCTGATGGTGGTTATCGTGGCTTTTATCGCCGTGGTGCTGCTGACTTCATTCCGCGTGAGCAACAAGCCGCACGTAAACGTATATCTTTCGGGTGTGGGAACCGACAATTACCGCCATTTCCGCGGCTCGATGGGACACGAGGTGAAGGCCGAAAAGCGCAATTGGTACTCGGAGGACGCCCTTGGCGAGAAGCGTATTGGCCCCGCGGGTAGCGTCGTGTGCTGCAGCATTATCTTGTTTGCGCTGCTGTGTTGCGCGTGGATTGGGCCCGAGCGGCTTGCCATGAGTGCGCCCTCGGTGCTGCGCGGCAAGTATTTTGAAGGTTCGGGCGTCTTGGGCATTTTTATTGGTACCGTGGCGTTTGCCTTGCTGGCGCCGCTTGTGGGCGGTTTGATTGACGGCCTTGACCGCAAGCTGTCCGCTCGCATGCAGGGTCGCGTGGGGCCGCGTCTGCTGCAGCCCTTCTACGACGTTGCCAAGCTGCTGCGCAAAGCCCCTGCCAGCGTAAACACCATGGACGATACCTACATGGCGTGCGCGCTCATCTTTACCGTGGTGGGCGGCGGCATCTTTGTGTCGGGCTCCAACACGTTGCTGTGCGCCTTTATGGTGACGCTCGCCGCGATCTTTGTGGTGTTGGCCTCTGCGTCGACGCAAAGCCCGTTTGCCCAGGTTGGCGCCGATCGTGAGTTGCTGCAGGTTATGAGTTATGAGCCCGCCGTTCTGCTGATGAGCGTGGGCTTGTACCTTGCCACCGATAGCTTCGATTCCATCGCCGTGACGGGGCAGTCGGCCCCCATCATCGTGTACAGCGCGCCCATTTTCCTCGCGCTGCTCGCGGTGCTCACCATCAAGCTGCGCAAGTCGCCGTTTGACCTTTCGTACTCACATCACGCGCATCAGGAGATCGTCCAGGGCGTCGCCACCGAGATGAGCGGCGGCACGCTGGCCAAGATGACCCTTATGCATTGGTGCGAGACCGTGCTGTTTTTGATGTGGGTGGGCATGTTCTTTGTTTGGGACAACCCGGTGAGCTGGGTGGTCGCCCTGGTCGTGATGGTCGCGACGTATTTTGTCGAGGTGCTGATCGATAACACCTTTGCCCGCAGCACCTGGCGCAGCTGCTTTAAGCTCGGCTGGGGCGTGGCGCTGGTATTTGGCCTGCTCAACCTTATGCCCATCCTCGTTGACGTGTTTATTTAGGAGGCGGCATCCATGGATCATAAAATGTCGCGCTCGCCGTGGGTTATTCATTACGACGGCTCGAGCTGCAACGGATGCGATATCGAGGCGTTGGCCTCGCTCACGCCGCTGTTCGATGCGGAGCGCTTTGGCGTGGTCAACACCGGCAACCCCAAGCATGCGGATATCTTTTTGGTAACGGGGTCGGTCAACGCTCAGAACCTGCCCGTCGTGCGCCAGATCTACAACCAGATGCTCGAGCCCAAGTGCGTGGTGGCCTGCGGTATCTGCGCGTGTTCGGGCGGTGTGTTCCGCGATGCCTATAACGTGATCGGCGGCGTGGACCGCGCGATTCCCGTGGACGTGTACGCGCCCGGGTGCGCCATTCGCCCCGAGACGGTGATCGATGCCATCGTGGAGGCGTGCGGCATTCTGGACCAGAAGGAGGCCGTGATGCGCGCCGGCGGCGATCCGCTCACCGTGGGCGGCGCCGCTACCTGGGACGGTGGCGTTGAGCTGGGCGAGGACGGGTTTGTGGCAGCGGGGGCCGGGGCTGATGGCGCCGGCGATACGCCCGCTAGGGCGCCCGCCGCGCCCGTCGCTGGCGACGCACCTGCTGGGACGCCCGTCGCTGTAAAGGAGGCCGAGTAATGCAAAAGGCAATCTATACCACCGTCGGGATCGACGAGCTCCTGCCGCATGTCCAGGCGCTCAAGGGCGTCGGCGCGCGCTTTGTGCAAATGCACGCCGAGCGCAACGTCGACGACGGCTCGTATCGCTTGGTCTATACGTTTATCAACGTTCGGGCTGCTCAGGAGCAGATCGCGCAGGACGGCAGCTATGCGATCGAGAACCTGGTGGTTGAGGGAATTGATCAGTACCAGGAGATTCCGTCCATCAGCTCGTACTATCCGGCAGTATTTCCGTTTGAGAACGAAGCGCACGACCTGTTTGGTCTTGCCATTACCGACATGCAGATCGACTTTAAGGGCTTTTTCTACCAGGTCTCAACGGCCGAGCCCATGAGCGTTATCACGCCCGAGGTGAAGGCTGCGCGCGAGAAGGCCATGAAGGTCCGCGCGGCTGCCGAGGCCAAGGCGCGCAAGGCTGCGGCCGAAAAGGCTGCCGCTGCCACGGCCACTGCGGGGGAGGGCACTGCGGGCGCCGACGATGCTGCGGGCGCTGCCGTCGCCCAGCCCGCTGCGGCTGCCGGCTCCGATACTCAGCACGATGAGGCTGCTGCCAAGGCGGCGCTCAAGGCTGCCGAGATGGAGGCAAAGCTCGCCGCCATGGATCCCGAGAAAGCGGCCAAGGTCCGTGCGGCGCTTGCCGCAAAGGCCGCCCGCGACAAGCATAAAAAGGAGGCGTAAGGTCCATGGCACATCGCTCCGTTATTCCGTTTGGCCCGCAGCACCCGGTGCTGCCCGAGCCGCTTCATCTGGACCTGGTGATCGAGGACGACCGCGTTCTCGAGGCAATTCCGCAGATCGGCTTTGTGCACCGCGGACTCGAGAAGCTCACCGAAAAGCGTGACATGCACCAGTTTGGCTACATCGCCGAGCGCATCTGCGGCATCTGCGCCGTGGGCCACAGCTGCGGCTATGCCAGCGCCTGCGAGCGCATGCTCGACATCGAGGTGCCCGGCCGCGTGCAGTATATCCGCACCATTTTGCACGAGCTTTCGCGCATTCACTCGCACTTGCTGTGGCTGGGCCTGCTCGCCGATGCCTTTGGCTTCGAGGCGCTGTTCTATCGTTCGTGGACCCTGCGCGAGCAGATTCTCAAGATCTTCGAGAGCACCTGCGGCGGCCGCGTGATCCTTTCGATTAACGAGGTCGGCGGCCTTAAGCATGACATCGAGGACTCCGAGCTGGCGGGTATTGTCCAGACGCTTGATGCCATGCGCCCCGACTACGAGGCCCTGGTGCATACGTTTTTGGACGACAATAGCTGCGGCGAGCGCCTGCATGGCGTGGGCATGATCAGCAAGAAGGACGCGCTGGAGCTTTCGATGGTCGGCCCGTTCGGTCGTGCCTCGGGCGTGGATTATGACGTGCGCATGTTTGGCGACGGTGCCTATGCGGACTTGGCTGCGTTTGAGCCCATCGTTGCTAGCGATGGCGACTGCTATGCCCGCTGCCAGGTGCGTTGTGCCGAGGTCACGCAGGCCATGGACATTATCAAGGAGCTTGTCGGCAAGATTCCGCACGACGGCATTGGCGGGCGTACCAAGCTCACACCGGCCGACGGCGCGCGCGGCGAGGTTGTGATTGAGCAGCCGCGCGGCGAGGCGTACTACTATGTGCGCGGCAACGGCACCAAGAACCTGGACCGTTTCCGCGTGCGCACGCCGACGTCGCAGAACCTGGCGGGTCTGACGCATGCGCTGCAGGGCGTGCTCCTTGCCAACGTGCCCATGATTATCCTGACCATCGACCCCTGCATTAGCTGCACGGAAAGGTAGGCGCGGCATGAGTTTGCTGACATTTGCCAAGACGACCTTGGGCTCTATGGTCAAGCAGCCGGTAACGGTGTGCTATCCGCAGGAGAAGCTGGCGGCGCCCGAGCGCTTGCGCGGGCATATCGTCAACGACATGGATGTGTGCATTTGCTGTGGTATGTGCGCACGTCGCTGCCCGGCGGGCGCGCTCACGGTCGATCGCAAGGGTGGTACCTGGTCGATTGACCCGTATGCCTGCGTGGTGTGCGGTGAGTGCATCGAAAGCTGTCCCAAACACTGCCTGACTATGGATACCGCCCGCACTCCAGTTGCGGCGGACAAGACTCCCACGGTAGAAACCAAGCCGGAGTAGCGTTGGAATAGAGTTGGAATAGGGGCCGGTGGGGCAAAATTGCCCCACCGGCCCCGCGCTTAAACGCGCGGTTGTACCACTGCGAACAAAACTATGCCGGTTTACTACGATAAATCGCCTACCCTCAACCACACCGCATTTGGCAAAACAAAAACCGCAGGTAGACGGCTCGCAGTTTTGTGAAAAAGTCGCGCGTGATCGGCGACCTCGTTTTTATCGTAGTAATCCGGCATAGTTTTGAAATGGCACCATATCCGTAACAGCCTTTGATCCCCCGGGGACGGAGGAAAACGGATCATTTTTTGCCTTGCGAGGGCCGCCACGTGACCCGTCTGCCACGAAATGGGCCCATCTACTACGTTTAAGCCGCTGCCCTCAACCATGGCAAGTAATGCGAAATAAAAACCGCAGGTAGAGCACCTGCGGTTTTTCATGAAACGCGGTTATGGTCGGGGGTACCGGACTAAACGTAGTAGATGGGCTAGTTTTGTGGCGAGCGCCATCGACTGCTCCCTCGGGGATGGAGGAAAACGGGCCCTTTTGTCCCGTCAATCTTGAATTGCACCCGTTTTCTTGCGAAAACCCTCGTGTCTCAACTTTGTTGAGACATTTGTCTCACGTCCAAAATCGAATCTGGAACATGTGTCACCTGCCCTAATTGTGTCTCATTCCGTAACTTTAGGCTGATGCAAGGTCTGAGACCGCGAGAAGGGAGACGCGATGGGTAAGTACACGAGGGGTCTCTTGGCGGTGATACTGGCCGTAGTGTTGGTGTTGCCGGCTGCAGCATTTGCCATGCTGCCCGAGGCCAACGCCAGATCCAGCACCGGAATGGACGGACCGACAATGACCGGAAAGGTCGTCGACCCCGACACCAGCAACTGCTGGAAGTTCTGGGCCGGCGGCTATAACGGAAAGGAAGTAACAACTCAAAACGTCGGCCGAATCTGGACCGACAAGACGGTCAAGGCAGTCGAGAGCGGGGATTCGGATTTCCTGACCACGCTGTCTGCCATCTCTTCGACATCCGATACGACGATTTCCGGCAAGCCGCTCGACATCGTGATGGTGCTGGATGCTTCTGGCTCGATGGACGACCCTATGGGCACGGGCGACAACACAAAGCGCATCGATGCGCTAAAGACGGCCGCCAATACCTTTATTGACGCCATCGCCGCGCAAAACCAAAGCATTACAGATGCGTCCAAGCAGCATCGGGTTGCCATCGTAAAGTTTGCGGGCAAGAAGAAGACTGATAAGGTCGGCAACGACACTTATCGTGATGGACGGTACACCTACAACTACTCGCAGACCATGAAGAACCTGACGTCCTGCAAGGGCAAGGATGCGGATAGCCTCAAGGACACGGTTGGCAACATCAAACCTGCCGGTTCCACGCAAGCCGACTATGGTCTGGAGCTGGCCGAGAACATTACTATTAATTCTGGTCGTGCAGATGCCAAGAAGATTGTTGTGTTCTTTACCGATGGCTCACCTACGAGTTCAAGTGGATTCCAGGCAAGTGTTGCCGATAGCGCCATCGCTAGCGCCAAGAGCCTCAAAGCTAATGGTGCCGACATTTATACTATTGGCATCTTTAACGGAGCAAATCCCAGCGCCGACCCCACAGCTGAAGGCACGAGCAAAGTGAACAAGTTCATGCATGCTGTGTCGAGCAACTATCCTGGTGCCACGTCAAGCATCTCTTTCTGGGGCGAGTGGGTCATCGACTATGGCACGCGTGCGGAAAACTCCGACTACTACAAGTCGGCAACCAGCGCCTCTGAGCTCGAGAAAATCTTCGAAGAGATCTCGGGAAGCATTATCCAAACTGGTTACCCGACAGAAGTTCACAGCGGTTATGGCGAGCATAAGTCCGGCTACATCACGTTTACCGATGAGCTGGGCGACTTTATGCAGGTCGACAACTTTACGTCCGTCGTGTATGGTGGCGAGACGTTTGAAAAACCGTCAAAGAAGCCCGAGGGTAACGTCGACACCTACACATTTTCTGGTGCCGCTGCGAACCTGGTCATCACCGTTCAGCATGCCGAAGAGGGCAAGCCTCAGACCGGCGATATCGTAACGGTTAAGATTCCTGCGTCGCTGATTCCGCTGCGCCACTTTAAGATCACCGACGGCGTGCTTACGGTCGACAATACTGAGCCCATTCAGGTGAACTACACCTCAAGCGTTAAGAAAGAAGCGCTCGATAACCTGTTTACGCCCAAGAACGTAAAGGGGCTCGAGGACTACATCAAGAGCAATACGACCACCGCGGAGAACGGTTCCAAGACCGTTAACTTCTACGCGAACAAGTGGAACGCTGGCGCGCTGGGCGATACGATCGCGAACTTTGAGCCTGCCGACACCAACCGCTATTACTATTTCCAGAAGCAGACTCCCATTTACACGGATAAGAACTGCACGACGCCCGCAACGGGTTCGCTGGCTGTCGGCAGCAAGTATTACTACAAGGATGAGTTTGAGGCGCTGGGCGCAGACGGAAAGGCCGAATCCCGTACTGCTGTTATTGAGTTTGCCGGTGAACACGCTGCGAACTTTGAGGGCGCCGTCGTGCGCGACGCGAGTGGAAACCTGTCGTTTGGCAAGGGAACCGCACGCCTGGCCTTTATTGATGAGCTCCACACCACCAAGGAGAGCGTGGGCGGTAACCTCACCGGCACCGTGACCGACGTGCTCAACCCCAAGTGGAACAACATGTCTGCAAAGGCGAACGCCACAGAGGTTGACGTCCATCTGGGCAACAACGGCAAGATTAGCTATAAGTACGGCATGACGCCGGCAACGGTGGATACCAAGGCCAGCTTTGGCCTGACCAAGGTGCTCGAGGGCCGCGAGTGGACGGATGAGGACACGTTTGAGTTTGGGCTGACGTCCGAGGATAACGCCCCGATGCCCGCGTCCGCGATCGCGACTGCGACCGAGGGCAACACGGCTATCGATTTCGGTGAGATCACCTACACCGAGCCCGGCACGTATGTCTACAAAGTCAGCGAAAAGAACGCCGGGACCACGGTTGACGGCATCGCCTACAGCAAGAACGTCGCGGAGATTACCGTGACGGTGACGCCCAACAAGAAGGGCGAACTGAGCGCTGAGGTGAAGGTGGTTTGGAGCGAAGCCGACGTGACCGAGTTCAGGAACACCTACGCTACGAATCCTGTTGAATCCAGCGTTACCGACCAGATTGACGTAACCAAGTCCCTGACCGGGCGCGACCTTACGGCCGGCGAGTTCAGCTTTGAGTTGCGCGAGGTTAAGGGCGAGGACTCCGAGCTTATTGAGACCGTTGCGAACGCCGCCGACGGCAAGGTGACGTTCAGCCCCATCAGGTACACCGAGATCGGCCAGCACACCTACACGCTGCACGAGGTTAAGGGCAACGCCGGTGGCATCACCTACGACGATACGGTCCACACCATCGTGACGACTATCAGCGATAACGGCAAGGGTCAGCTGGTGGCTACGCACGAGATAAAGGGCGCCGAGGGCGCCAAGAGCATCGAGTTCAAGAACGCATACAATCTGACCCCTAAGAGCTCCAGCGTCACTGACCAGGTCAAGGCGACTAAGGTCCTGACTGGACGCGAGCTTACTGCCGGCGAGTTCTCCTTCGAGCTCGTCGAGGGCGAGGACGCCAAGGTCGTCGCCACCGGTACCAACAACGCCGAAGGCAAGATTACGATGAGCCCCATCGAGTACACTGCTGCCGGCAAGCACACCTATACGCTGCGCGAGGTCAAGGGCAACGCTGGCGGTATCACCTACAGCGATGCCAAGTTCACCATCGAGACCACCATCACGGACAACGGTGACGGTACGCTCAGTGCCACGCATGTTCTGAAGGACGTCAAGGTTGCCGAGTTCAAGAACTCCTACAACGTGACCCCCGAGAGCTCCAGCGTCACCGACCAGATCACCGCGACCAAGTTCCTGACCGGCCGCGACCTCAAGGACGGCGAGTTCTCCTTCGAGCTCGTCGAGGGCGAGGGCGAGGACGCCAAGGTCGTCGCCACCGGCACCAACAATGCCGAAGGCAACATCACGATGAGCGCCGTGAAGCACGGCAAGGCAGGCAAGCACACCTACACGCTGCGCGAGGTCAACGGCGGAACCACCAGCAAGGGCATCACCTACAGCGCCGCCGAATACACCATCGAGACCACCATCACCGACAAGGGCGACGGTACGCTCAGTGCCACGCATGTCCTGAAGGGCACCGAGCCCGCCGAGTTCAAGAACTCCTACAGTGTGACCCCGATCGACGCAGAGCTCGACTTTGGCCTGAGCAAGGCTGTCGATGGTCGCGCTTGGACGGACTCCGACGAGTTCAGCTTTACCATTACCGCCGCCGAGGGCACCCCGCTGCCCGACCCCGCAACCGTGACCGTGAGCAAGAGGGACGCGAAGGACGGCATCGCAGCCATCAACTTCGGCAAGATCCGCTACACGGCTGCCGGAACCTACAAGTATGAGATCCGCGAGAACGCAGGCAACGCGGCAGGCATGACGTATGACGGACGTGTCGCGACCGCCGAAGTGACCGTGACCGAGAACGGCGAGGGCAAGCTGACCGCCAACGTCACCAAGAAGGAAAGCGGCCGCTTCACCAACACGTACCGCACTGAGCTCGATTACGCCGCGGCCGGCGGCCTTAAGCTCAGCAAGACCCTCTCCGGACGCCCCATGACTGAGGGCCAGTTTAGCTTTACCGTGACGCCCGCCGACGAGGCTTCGGCCAACGCACTTGGTCTGCTGCCCGGGGCCAACACTTTCAAATCCCCTGCGACGGCAGAGGCAACGGTCGGTCTGATTGACATTCTGGCGGGCCATGAGGTCAAGTTTACGCAGGCTGACGCCGGCAAGACCTTCAAATATACCGTGGCCGAGAAGAACGACGGCAAGCCCGGTTACACCTACGACAACGCCGAGCGCACGGTGACGATCGTTATCGCCGATGACGGCGCCGGTACGCTTACCGCTACCACGACCGTCTCCGGCGGTCCCGAGGGCACGCACGAGACAATCCACAAGAGCGGCGAGAACAAGGTTGAGAGCGCTCTGGTCCCGTTCGAAAACAGCTATAGCGCATCGACCGATAACCCGGGCGTTTCTGCACAGATTGTCGCCACCAAGACCCTGACCGGCCGTCCGCTGGCCGACGGCGAGTTCTACTTTGGCATCGCCTATGCGGGCGAGACGGAAGCCATCAGTGGCACGCCGGCGTTCAACTATAACGGCCAGGTAAGCTTTGGCACGCTGCATTACGACACCAAGATGCTCGCTGACCTGGTAAGCACCGGGCGCGCCATCCGCACCGACACGGATGCCAAGCTCGCGTGGACCATCAACTACACGGCGTTTGAGTACACGTCCCCGCTCACAGCAAAGGGTATTACCGCCGCGAAGCCGAGCTTTAGCTTTAAGGTTATCGTCGTCGACAACGGCGACGGCACCCTGACGGCGAAGCCTGACTACGGTGGCACTGAGCCTGTGTTTGAGAATGTCTATGGCGCCGATGCCGTTGACGCCGCGCTCGCTGGTACCAAGAAGCTCCAGGCTGCCGAGGGCCTGACCCCGGCAGACATTGTGGGCAAGTTCACCTTTACCGTGACTGCCGATGAGGCGGGCGCCCCGATGCCCGAGCATACGACCGCAACCAATGACGCGGCCGGCAACGTGGACTTTGGCAAGATCCACTTTACGCTCGAGGACCTCAACCGCGCTCTGGGCGTGACGACCGATGCTTCTGACGACGCATCGAGCGACGCCGAAGCCAACGCCGACGAGGCCGAGGTTGACGCCGACGCTGCCGAGACCGATGGGTCCAACGACGAGTCCGAGCCCGCAGCCCCTATCGCTCCTCGTTCGCACACTTTTACCTACACGGTGACCGAGTCCGGTACCGCCCCTGGCGTGACTAACGACGCCAACACCGCGCGCAAGGTTTCCTACACCGTGACCGATGACGGCGCCGGACACCTGAGTGTCGTGCGCAACGGCGACGACGGTGCGGCTTTCACGTTCACCAACACCTACAGCGTGACGCCCGCCGATTCTGTCGTGACCGATCAGGTCAAGACGGTTAAGCGTCTGACCGGCCGCGACCTTGCAGCTGGCGAGTTCACGTTTGAGCTGCTCGAGGACGGCGTGACTGTCGCTAGTGGCACCAACGACGCCAACGGCAACGTTACGCTGAGCCCGATCCGCTACGAGGCACCAGGCACGCACACGTACGCGCTGCGCGAGGCTTGCCCCAACGCGCTCGGCCTGTACAAGGGCGTCACCTATGACGGCACGACCTACACCGTCGTGACCACCGTCTCCGACAACGGCGATGGCACGCTGGCCGCGACGCACAAGCTCGAGGGAACCACCGAGTCGGCTGGCTTTACCAACAAGTATCACGCCATGCCCACGCAGGTTTCCATCGGCGCCATCAAGGTGCTCGAGGGACGCGAACTCAAGAAGGACGAGTTTAGCTTTAAGCTCGTTGGCGAGGACGCCGAGTCCACCGTCACCAACGATGCCGACGGCAAGATCAGCTTCGACAAGTTCGAGTACGACGAGCCTGGTACGTACGTCTACACCATCAGCGAGGTCAAGGGCGACGAGGCCGGTATGACCTACGACAAGTCCGTCTTTACCGCGACCGTCAACGTGGTCGACGACGGCGAGGGCAACCTCAAGGCGAGCGTTGCCTTTACCAAGGGCGACAAGAGTGTCGAGGGCATCGTGTTCAACAACACGTACAAGAAGCCCGAGACTCCTGCGCCTACGCCCGATCCCGGCACGCCCAAGACCGTGACGAATATCGTCAAGACGGTTAAGGGCTTCCTGCCCACCACGGGTGACCAGCAGGCCGCCGCACTGCTCATGGCATTCGTCATAGCCATGGCCGGCGTCGGAGCCCTAGTCTGGGGTATCCGTAAGCGCTAGGCGCGCTGACAGCGCCCGGGGCCAAAAGGCCCCGGGCCGCTGGCGGGGAGCCAAAACATAGCCCCGCCCCACCCCCAGCCGCCACGGAGACATCTCCCTTCTCCGTGGCGGCGCTTTTGTGCGTAGGCGAGAAGGGCTTGCCATGGAACCGGCCCATCTACTACGTTTGACTGCCTGTTCCCGACCATGCTGAAAAACACAAAAACAAAACCGCAGGTAGAACGCCTGCGGTTTTCTGAAAACAGAGGTATGGTCGGGGGTATCGAGTCAAACGTAGTAGATGGGCCGATTTCGTGGCGGGCGCCGTCAGCCGATCTCCGCGAGCGGAAGAAAAGGGATCATTTTGGTCCCGCGAGGCTTGCGGAGGCACTCGTGCAAGGCCGCCCGAACAAAACTATGCCGGTTTACTACGATGAATTCGACATTCCCGACCATGACTGCATTTTTCTAATTATTGCAAGCGTTCTACCTGCGGTTTTGCAAGCGCGCAATTTGCCGTGGTCGAAGGTGGGCGATTCATCGTAGTAAACCGGCATAGTTTTGAGTTGATCCGTTGGGGACGGAGGAAAACGGATCATTTTTGGCTCCGTACGGCTTGCGGGGTGTCGGTATGTGACCCCACTGTTCCAAAACTATGTCGGTTTACGGGGCTGAATCGCGAACCCCCAACCATGTCGATAGTTGCAAGAATAAAACCGCAGGTAGACGAGCCGTCATTTTGCAGAAAACGTGGGTATGGATGAGGGTCCCGACTTTAGCCCCGTAATTCGGCATAGTTTTGAAATGGCGTTAAATCGGTAGCAGCCATTTTGCTATGCCGGGGGGCTCGGTCTTTGGGCAACTACCCTCGCAGGTAGGCGATGGCGATCTGCGTGCGGTTGCGCAGGCCCATCTTTGCCAGGATCGAGCTGATGTGGTTGCGCACGGTGCCTTCGCCCATGTAGGCGGTGGCGGCGATCTCCTTGTTGTCGAGGCCGCGGGCGATGAGCTCGGCGACTTCGAACTCGCGGTCGGTCAGGCTGGCGAAGGCTGCGGGCCGGCGGGGCGTGCCCGCTTTGACGCCCGTTCCGTCAAAGTCGATGTCCTCGATCGCCTTGCCCTCGAGTATGCGTTTACCGTCCATGACCTGCGCCAACGCCGGCGGAATGGCGGCGACATCGGTCTTGATCAGGTAGCCGCGGGCGCCGAGCTTGAGCGCCGACACAATGTACTCGTCATCCGAGAATGTCGTCAGAAACACCACGCGTGCCGCAGGATCGCGCTCAAGGATTTCGCGTGCCGCCGAAAGGCCGTCGCGCCCCGGCATCTGAATGTCGAGCAGTGCAATATCGGGTGCGTGCTCGGCGTAGAGCGCCACCGCATCGTCGCCATTGGCGCCGGTGCCCACCACCTCGATCTGCGGCTGGGCGCCCAAGATAATCTTGAGCGAATCGACCACCAAGCGGTCGTCGTCGACAACGATGAGCCTCATCGGCCCTCATCTCCTTGCTGTTTGGGAACGGTGGCAAACACGCGCCAGCCGCCGGCGCCGGCACGCGAGCCGGCGGTGAAGGTGCCGCCAAGCGCCTCGATGCGCTCGCGCATGGAGGCAAGCCCCATGCCCTCCGCGGCGCCGCGGCCGCTTGCTTGGACCCCGCCCACGCCATCGTCGGTAACGATGAGCTGGTAAAACGACGGATGTTCCATGCATCGTACAGTGACGGTCTGGGCGCAAGCGTGGCGCATGGTGTTGGAGAGCGCCTCGCGCAGGACCGCGGCAAAGCAGTTGGCGACGTTTGCGGGTGCATGCTCGGTCATAACTTCAAGCTCAATCTGCGGACCGCCGTCCGAGCGCGCGCCTTCAACAATGCGTTCGAGCTGCACGGAAAGGTCGACAGCGTTGTCGTTGAGCGCGTGGACGCTGGTGCGCACAAGCTGGAGCGCCTCGTCAACCGTGCGTTTGACGTCGGCGAAATCGGCGGCGACGCCGGGCTCGTCGGCGTGGACCACGCGCAGCGCTTCGGCCTGCAGCGAGGCGCGCGTGAGCTGGTGGCCCACATTGTCGTGGATCTCGCGCGCGATGCGGGCGCGTTCGGCGAGCGTCGCGAGCTCGACTTCGTAGTCCTGACGATCGGCAAGGTCGCGGTTGCATGCCTCGAGCGCGAGGGCTCGTTCCTGCAGCTCGTCGCGGGTACGGCGCATGCGTTGCTGCTCGCGCTCTAGCTGGGCGGTACGTAGCGATAACAAGGTGGCGGCAACCGAAAGGATGGCGGTCAGCAGGAGCGTTCGGGCAGTGAGCGCATCGGCACGAAGGTCCGCGACGAGCGCAAAGACAAAGGCGATGCCAATGCCCAGCGCGACCCAGGCGTGCTCACGGCGCACGCGCCGCGCAATGTCATAGAAGGCGAGAGGCGCAAACGGTATAAACGGCGGCACGAAGACAGCCGCGATGATGTAAGCGCAGCTCGTGGCCTCGCTTGCGCGCCGGGCGCGTTCCCCCTGCGCGAGCTCGGCCAGCGAGGTGGCAATAACGCCAAGACAAAACGCCGCGACTAGGCGAGCGTCCACAGCAAGGCCCACGGCGGCCGCAATACAGCACGCCAGCACAATCGATTTGTCGAAAAGCCTGTTCATACGGGTATTGTAAGCGATGCTGCGCGCGGGGGAGGCGCCGCCCGGGGCACCCGTGACATTCCTCCCGCGCGGCAAAGCGGCGTCGATTGCTCGCGCGAGCGGGGGTTTCGCCCCCCCGCACTCGTGACAAAGCTCACTGGTGCGCGCCGCCTGCTCCTGCGATGATGCAATCGTACCGGGCCGCAATCAACAGAAGGGCCGCCTCATGGCAGATATCGTCCACGTCGAAAACCTCGTCAAGCGCTACGACGATCTTATCGCGCTCGACCACTTTAACCTGAGCATCGCCCCCGGCGAGATCTTTGGCCTGCTCGGCCCCAACGGCTCGGGCAAGACCACGTCCATCAACTGCATTCTGCAGCTGCTCGCCTACGACAAAGGCACCATCGAGCTGTTCGGCGAGCCCATGACGCCCGCCCGCTACGACCTCAAGCGTCGCATCGGCGTGGTGCCGCAGCAGGTGGCGGTGTTCGACGAACTCACCGTGCGCGAGAACATCGACTATTTCTGCAGCCTTTACGTCAACGACCGCAAGCGCCGCCGCGCGCTGGTGGACGAGGCGATCGACTTTGTCGGGCTGGGCGACTTTACCAAGTTTCGCCCCGGCAAGCTCTCGGGCGGCCTGGCGCGTCGCCTCAACATCGCCTGCGGTATCGCGCACGAGCCCGAGCTCATCTTTTTTGACGAGCCCACGGTGGCGGTCGACCCGCAGAGCCGCAACGCCATCCTGGAGGGCATCTGCCGCCTGCGCGACGAGGGCGCCACGGTGGTGTATACCAGCCATTACATGGAGGAAGTCGAGCAGATTTGCAGCCGCATCATGATCATGGACGGCGGCCGCGTGCTGGCGCAGGGCACCAACGACGAACTCAAGCGCATGATTCAGATGGGCGAGCGCGTGACCGTCGAGGTCGGCGCCGTCGAGACCGCCACGGTTGAGCGCCTGCGCGCCCTCGAGCATGTGCTTTCGGTTGGGCTGTCGGGCGGCGAGCTCGTCTGCACCTGCGAAGCGAGCCCGCACAATCTGGTCGACATCCTCGATACGCTGCGCGCCGCCGACGTGGCGCTCGGCCGCGTGTGGAGCGAGCCGCCGACTCTCAACGACGTGTTCCTCGAGATCACCGGCCGCGAGCTGCGCGACTAGGGGCAGCCATGTTCAACACCATCATCACCACGGTCAAGACGCTGCTGCGCCGGCCGAGCACGTGGGTTTGGGGCGCGATCTTTCCCGTCGCGCTTTCCACGATTTTCATGTTTATGTTTGCGAACCTCAGCTCCGACGGCACGGTCGACCCGGTGCCGGTGGCCGTCGTGGCGGATGAGGCTTGGGACGCCTCGACCTTTAAGGACGTGGCGACGTCGCTTGCCAAGGGAGGCGACGACCAGCTGCTCGAGATCCACGAGTGCGAAGACTTGGCTGCCGCGCGCAAAGCGCTCAAGTCCGGCGAGGTCGCGGGCATCTACACGGTCGACGACGCGGGCACGCCCAAGCTCACGCTGCTTTCGAGCTATGACAACTCGCGCGCCTCGTCGGTGCTCACCGACCGCAGCATTCTGGAGACGGTGGCAAGCTCGTATGCGCAAAATGCCGAGCTCATGTCCCAGATTGCCCAGGACAACCCGGCGGCGCTCGCCGACCCGGAGGCGGTTGCGCGCGCCCTGTCGCTCGAGGGCGGCACCCGCCGCGTTAGTCTGACGCGCACCACGCCCGATGGCACGGTCATCTACTACTACGCGCTCTTTGGCCTGGTTGCGATGATGTCTGCCGAGTTTGCTGCCTTGAGCGTCGTCGATTTGCAGCCCAATCTGTCGGGCCTTGGCGCGCGCCGCTGCGTGGGCGGCCTTTCCAAGACGGCGTCGCTGGCCGGCATCTTTGTCGGCTCGTGGCTGGTCTCCTTCGCCTCGATGACGATCGCGATTGGCTATGTGCGCCTGGTCGTGGGCGTCGACTTTGGCGGGCGCGAGGGACTGTGTCTGGTGGGCGGCGCCGCTTCCGCGCTTGCCGCCACGGGCCTGGGGCTCTTTGTGGGCACGCTTCCCGTTAAGGGCGGCAAGGCGTCCAAGTCCGGCATCCTTACGGGCTTTGCTACCACGTGCGCCCTGTTCGCCGGCCTCTACGGCGAGCCGGCGATGGCGCTTGCCGACGACGTCGCCCGCGCCTGCCCTGCCGAGTGCTGGCTCAACCCCGTCAAGCTTATCTGCGACATGTTCAACCGCCTGTATTTCTTTGAGGACCTGGGCCCCTTTGCCGTTCGCGCCGGCGCACTGGTCCTTATGGCGCTGCTGTTCGTTGCCGCCGCCACGCTGATCTTTGGAAGGAGCCGCTATGAGCACCTTTAAGACCGCGCTTCGCATGGCGCTGGCGCACCCGTTCTACCTGCTCATCTATACGGTGTTCATCTCGCTCATGGGCGTATTCATCGCGGCATCGGTGAGCTGGAACTCGTCGCAGCTCACCGAGTACAAGCCCTACGATGCCAACGTGATTGTGGTCGACCGCGACGACAGCGACCTTTCGCGTGCGCTTACCAAGCATCTGGGTTCGCGCTTTGAGCTGGTCACGGGCGTCGGCGACGACACCTACGACCTTGCGGACGCGCTCTCCAATAGCAACAGCGCCAAGGGCAGCGCCGACTGCGTGTTCTTTATCCCGGAGGGGTTTGAGGGCGACCTCGTTGCGGCCGCTCGCGCGGGGGAGTCCCTGCCCAAACTCGACGTGACGTACGGCTCCGGCACCATGGCGGCGGCGCTTTCGTCTGCCGAGGCCTCGCGCTGGATCTCGCTCGCGGGCGCTGCGGCGGCACTTGAGCCCACTGCCTCCAACGGTGACGTCGCCAAGGCGGCCGAGCATGCGGCCGCGAAGCGTGCGGAGGTCGAGATCGATCAGGTCAAGGTCGACTCGACGGCCGCCGCCACGCTCGAGTCGTATTTCAACTTTGGTGCGTACGCGATTATCTCGTCGGTCATCGTGTCGGTGGGTCTGGTGTTCTCGGGCATGAACGAGCCCGAGCGCGTGCGTCGTATGGATGCCGGTCCAATCTCCGAGCGCCGGCGCTCGCTTGCCGTGTTTGCGGCCGCCGCCGTGATCACCGTCTGCATCTGGTTTGTGTCGAGCATGATGGGCGTCGTGGGCTTTGCCGGTGCGGTCGCCGAGGTCGGCGCGGGCCGTGTGTGCTTGGCGCTGGCAGCGACGTTTGCCCTGGCGTGCACGCCGCTGGCCGTTGGCTTTGCGCTGTCGAGCCTGGGTGCGCGCGAGGAGCTGCTCAACGGTGTGGGCAACCTGCTCGGCATGCTCATGACGTTTTTGGGCGGCGCCTGGATGCCGCGGTCGCTGATGGGCCCGGCCGTGCAGACGGTGGCGCACTTTGTGCCGACATATTGGGTGAACGACGCGATCGGCAAGGCGCTCGCCTCGGATTTGACGTCCGCCGTGCTGGGCGACATCGCCTGCGACCTGGGCGTCACGGCACTCTTCGCCGTGGCCATCGCCGCCGCGGGCCTCGCCCTCGCACGCGCCAAATCCCGCGCCTAGTCTGAAATAAAGTCCAGACCTCGCTCCAAAATAGTTCGCCAAGGTTTACTATTACGCTCATAAAGTAGTACGAGGCTAACAATGGGGGATACCATGGAAGCGCAGGAAGCCTACGTCCAGGTTAAGGATCTCAAAAAGCACTACGGCGATGGAGATGCATGCCTAACGGTGCTCGACGGCATCGACACGTCCATCAACCGCGGAGAGATTTGCGTCATGTTGGGGCCCTCGGGCTCGGGTAAGTCGACCTTTCTTAACCTGATCGGCGGCCTGGAGGATGCCGACGCCGGCTCTATTCTGGTGGACGGCTGCGACCTCACGGTGCTCAAGCCCACCGACCTGGGCGAATACCGACGCCGTGAGCTGGGCTTTGTCTTCCAGTTCTACAACCTGGTGCCCGACCTCACCATCAAGGAAAACATCGAGGTCACGGCACACCTGTCCAAAAACCCGCTCAACATCGACGACCTGCTGCGTTCACTGGGCCTCTACGAGCACCGCAACAAGTTCCCGCGCCAGGTCTCGGGCGGCCAACAGCAGCGTTGCGCCATCGGCCGTGCACTCGTCAAAAACCCGGGCCTGCTGCTGTGCGACGAGCCCACGGGCGCGCTTGACTACAAGACGTCCAAGGAGATCTTGCAGCTCATGGAGGATGTCAATCACGAGTACGGCTGCACCATCATCATCGTTACCCACAATGCCGCCATTGCGCGCATGGCCAATCGCGTGCTGCGCCTGCGCGACGGGCGCATCGTCGAGGATGAGCTCAACGAGTCGCCCGTCGCGGCCGCCGAGCTCGATTGGTAGGCGGCGCCATGACACCTCTCGCAAAACGTCTCCCGCGCGAGCTGCGCCGCAATATTGGCAAGTACCTGGGTATCTTTTTGCTTATGTGCGGAAGCATCGCTCTCACCTCGGGCTTTTTGCTCGCGGCGCATTCCATCGGTTGTCTTATCGACGACATGCGCGATGCGTACACGATTGAGGATGGCCGCGTGACCACCTCCTTCGAGGCCACCAAAGACCAGCTCAAGGCCGCCGAGGATGCTGCCGGCGACGTCGGCGGCGTCACGCTCTACAAGAATTTCTCTATCGATGCCATCATCAAAAAGGCGTCCGGCGACGACGGCACCAAGCGCACGCTGCGCACCTATGCGCACCGCGCTAAGGTGGACATTGCGTCCTACTGTGAGGGCAAGCAGCCCAAGGCGGATGACGAGCTGGCCATCGACCGTGTCTTTGCCACCAATAACAACCTGTCCGTGGGCGATAAAGTCGAGCTCGAGGGCCGAACCTACACCATTTGCGGCATCATGACCCAGCCCGATAGCCAGGCGCTGTTCCTCAACAATTCGGACTTTACGGTGAACACCATCACGTACGGCGTGGCCGAGGTCAGCGACGCCGGCTTTGCCGCGCTCGAGGACGCCGGCGGTGCACCTGCCTACACCTACTCCTTTACCTTTACCGATCGCGACCTCCCCACCGCGGACCGCACCGATGCCGAGCAAGCTATGGTGGAGGCGCTCGCCGATGCCGATGCACGCGTGGATGACCTCATCGACGCCGATTCCAACCAGGGCATTGGCTACGCACGCGACGACGTGGACGGCGACTCCATGATGTGGATGACGTTGCTCGACATTATCATCGTGATCATGGCATTTGTCTTTGTGGTCCTTACCGATGCCACCATCGAGGAGGAGAGCGCCATCATCGGCACGCTGCTCGCCAGCGGCTATCGTCGACGCGAGATCGTGCTGCACTACCTTGCGCTTCCCGCCATCGTGGGCGTGGTCGCGGCGCTTTTGGGCACTGCGCTCGGCATAGCGTTCTTTACCGAGCCCATGCGCGGCCTCTATTACGGTTCGTACAGCCTGCCGCCCTTCCAGGTGTACTGGAGCTGGGAGATCTTTGTGAAGTGCGCCGTGGTCCCCGCCGCTGCACTCATCCTCATCACGCTGGTGGGCCTGCTTCGCAAGATGGGCAAGACGCCGCTGCAGTTTCTTCGTCACGAAGCGAGCGGCAAGTCGGGTACCAAGCGTGGTATGCAACTGCCGGAGCGCATGGGCTTTGTTTCCCGCTTCCGCCTGCGTATCTTCCTGCGCAACCTGGGCAACTTTGCCACACTGTTCGTGGGCATTGCGTTTGCCTCGCTGCTGCTGCTCTTTGGCCTGGCGATTCTGCCCACGATGACGCACTACGCGGACAACCTCGAGACGAGCCTGGTCGCCGAGCACCAGTACACGCTCAAGGCTCCGCTGGAGCTCGAGGGCGCTGCCGAGGAGCGCGAGCAGTGGTCGGCACTCGAGCGCTTGCAGTCGGTTGACGGCGCGCTGCTTTCTGCCGCTCAGGATGCCGATGACGAGCTTGACGACGCGGCCGATACAGCGCAGGCGGCAGCCGATGCTGCGACCGCATCTCCGTCTGCCGAGAGCCTGGCCGTAGCGCAGGATGCGCTTGCCAAGGTCCAGGACAAGAAGGATGTGCTCTACGCGCGCCTTGACGATCTTGCCGATGCCCTCGGCTGCAACCGCGATGAGGCTATCGACCTGATCGACAAAGCCTCCAAGATTGACACTGACAACGACGATATCCACCCGGTCAATACGACCGACAACGGCGCGGGCGCAATCGCGCAGGCCGAGAAATACGCCGTTTACCTGCTGCAATACGACCGCGGCGATGGTAATGGCGAGGAGACGATTTCCGTCTACGGCATCTCGCCCGATTCGCGCTATTGGAAAGACCTCAACGTCGGCGATGGGCGCGTCGTCTTTGGCGGCGGTCTGCTCGACAAGTTTGGCTGGAGCGAGGGTCAGAAGGTCGCGCTCGGCGACAAGTACGAGGGTGAGCATTATTCCCTTGAGTACGCGGGCAAGGATTGTGCCTGGGGCTCCAAGTCGGACATGAATATCTATATGAGTATCGAAGACTTTAACGAGCTGTTCGACAACGACGCCGCCTACTTTAACGGCTATGTGAGCGACGAGAAGCTCGACCTCGATGCGCGTTACTTTGCCGGCGACACCACGCCCGACGACATGCGCGCCGTGGGCGACCAGTTCATCGGCATGATGAGCAAAATGATCGGCATGATGGTCGGGCTCGCGGTGTTTATCTTCCTGCTGTTTATGTACCTGCTGACCAAGGCTGTGATCGACCACAGCGCCCGTTCGATCAGCTACATGAAAGTCTTTGGCTATCGCGATAGCGAGATCTCGCATCTGTACATCCGGTCGATCACGCTGTGCGTGGCGGCGTCGCTCGTGCTAAGCCTGCCGGTCATTATTGGCTCGCTCACGGCCATCTTCCGCTCGATGCTGCTCGCCTACAACGGCAATATCGAGATCTACGTGCCCGCTTGGTCCATGGCTGCATGCGTCGGCATTGGCTTTGCGACCTACCTGGTCGTGGCGCTGCTACACACGCGTTCTATCAAACGTGTGGGCCTGGCCGAGGCACTCAAAGTCCAAGAGTAGTCGTTTAAGAACCTCCCCAACGACTAGGTTTCGCGCTTGACTTTGACCCTACTTCAACGGGTACCATCCTCTTATGTCTGTAACGCCATATAGACCGAGGGGATAGATCTATGACCGCAACTGCACCCGCAGCACCCGCTAAGGTGTACTTCACCAACCTGCGCACGCATGCTCGCGAGAGCCAGCTCGACAAGCTCAAGCGCCTCATCCGTCACGCCGGAATTGAGCAGATCGACTTTGAGAACAAGTTCGTCGCCATCAAGATTCACTTTGGCGAGTTGGGCAACCTGAGCTTTTTGCGCCCCAACTACGCTCGCGCCGTCGCGGATGTCGTGAAGGAGCTGGGCGGCAAGCCCTTCCTCACCGACTGCAACACGCTCTATGTCGGTAGCCGCAAAAACGCGCTCGAGCACATCGACACCGCCTATCAGAACGGCTTTACCCCGTATGCCACGGGTTGCCAGATCATCATCGCCGACGGCCTCAAGGGCACCGACGAGGCGCTCGTCCCGGTCGAGGGCGGCGAGTACGTGCACGAGGCCAAGATCGGTCAGGCGCTCATGGACGCCGACATTGTGATCAGTCTTACCCACTTTAAGGGCCATGAGCAGGCCGGTTTTGGCGGCGCCATGAAGAATCTTGGTATGGGCGGCGGCAGCCGTGCCGGCAAGATGGAGCAGCATGCCGCCGGCAAGCCGAACGTCGCGACCGAGCACTGCGTTGGCTGCCGTGCCTGCGAAAAGATCTGCGCGCACGACGCCATCTCGTTTGACGATGCCCGCGAGCGCGAGCTTGCCAACGGTAACACCCGCACGGTGCACGTGGCCGCCATCGACCACGATCGTTGCGTGGGCTGCGGACGCTGCATTGCGGCATGCAACCAGGACTGCATCAAGCCCGGCTATGACGCTGCGGACGACGTGCTCAACTACAAGATCGCCGAGTACACGAAGGCTGTCGTCGACGGCCGCCCGAGCTTCCATATCTCGCTTGCTATGGACATCAGCCCCAACTGCGATTGTCATCCCGAAAACGATACGCCTATCGTCAACGACATCGGCATGTTCGCGAGCTTCGACCCGGTCGCCATCGATCAGGCCTGCGCCGACGCCGTCATGGCGTCCGAGCCGCTGCCCAACACCGAGCTCACCGATAGCGCGGCCAAGATGGAGCACAACCACGAGCATCTGGAGGGCGAGCAGGCGCACGACCCCTTCTGCATCACGCATCCCGACACCGACTGGCGCGCGTGCATCGCGCATGCCGAGAAGATCGGCCTGGGCACGAGCAAGTACGAGCTCATCGAGGTTAAATAGCGCCTAGCTATTGGACAAAACAAGCGCATTTGTAGCGCAACGTTAGCAAATGCCGCCCGTGAGCACAGCGCCCACGGGCGGCATTTCGGAAGTGCGGTGAAAAATCGAATACCGCCGACCACAAACCGTTTTTTGGCAACAAAACCCCTGATAAATTGTTGGTAAAACTGTGGTCTGGTTGAGCTTCCCGCGATTTTCCCCGCACTTCCGAAAACAGGGGGTCAGATAAAGCCCCAGACGTTGCTTTTTGCCTAAAAATACTCGTCGAGGAAGTTGTTGACTGTGTTCCAGTAGAGCTCGGGGTCAACTTGCGCACTCTTGGCGTGGGTGGCGCCATGGATGGTGAGCTTTTGCTTGACCTTGCTGGCGCACGCGTCGTAGTTTTGGTCGAGCATGTCGTACGGCACAAAGGTGTCCTGGTCGCCGTGGATAAACAGCATGGGAACCGTCGCGTGTTTGAGTTGCTCCACACTGCTCGCCTTATGAAAGTCGTAGCCCGCGCGCACGTTGCACACCAAATTTGCTACATCGAGCAAGGGAAAACTGGGCAGGCCGAACACGTCTTTGAGCTGCAGAGAAAACTCGTCCCAAACACTCGTATAACCGCAGTCCTCGATAATGCATTTCACGTTTGCGGGCAGAGATTCCCCCGCGACGTTCATGGCGGTTGCCGCGCCCATCGACTCGCCAAAGACCAGGATGCGCGCCTCGGGGTCAGCCTGAACGATTCGCTCGATCCATGCGACGATGTCGAGGCGCTCGGGCCAGCCCATGCCGATATAGTCGCCGCCGGAGCGTTCGTGGGCGCGGGCGGCGGGTGCGAGTACGTTCATGCCGCGGTCGTGGAATCGCTTGACGTATCGGGCCATGCCGATGGGCTCGTTAGTATATCCATGGAGGCAGACGGCGTAGTCGTGCGTGCTCTCCGACGCAGCAAAATACCAAGCGGCAAGCTCGGTTCCGTCATCTGCGGTGAGGCTGCTGCTCTTGCGGTTCTCTTTAAACCACGCCCGCGCCTCGGTGTCCTCGGCATCCGGCTGCTCACCTTCTTTGTCGTTCTTGCTATCCTGCATCATCTTCATGGTGTACGGCGCTTGGGGGTTCAGGGCAAAGTCAAACAAAAAGTTGCCGGCAAATCCGAGCAGCGCAACGACAACCACCAGCGCAACGATGCCGGCTATCTTGAGCTTTCGATGGGAACGTGCGTTTTGAGCCATGCGGTATTCTCCTATAAGATGTTAATACATCAACATTCAATGCAAGCGCATTATGGATGTTCGCCGTTGATGCGTCAACAAACAAAGAATGGGTAAACAAAGGGTCACGTAAGGTGCAAATTTCGCACGTATCCAGACGCTTTGATATAGTGTTGAGAACTCTTTACTATTGGAGGATGTAACCGGCATGTCCGATTCGAGCGACAGTTCTAAGCCGCGACCCAAGACCGCGGCCGTTCCACACTACACGGTGGGCGAGGAGATCATGAACTCCGTCACCCATGGTGTCGGCTGCCTGCTGGGTATCGCGGGCCTGGTGCTCCTGATCGTATTCGCTGCCCTGCGCGGCGGAGGTCCGGCCCACATGGCCGCGGCGATTGTCTATGGTGTCAGCATTATTCTTGAATATCTGGCCTCCACGCTCTATCACGCGATTCAGCCCGCGGGCGCCAAGCGCGTGTTCCGCATTATCGACCACAGCTGCATCTACTTGCTCATAGCCGGCAGCTATACGCCGTTTTGCCTCATCACGCTCGCAAACGACGGCGGCCCTGCGCTGTTCTTTGCCGTGTGGGCCATCGCCATCATCGGCATCGCACTCGAGTGCTTTATGCGCGAGCGTCAACCGCACTGGGTAAGCGGCTTGGTCTACCTGCTGATGGGCTGGCTCGTTGTTTTTAAGCTGCCCGAGCTCGTGGCGCTGCTCAACCCCGTCGCGCTTGCCCTGCTCGCCGTCGGCGGCGTGTGCTATACCGTGGGCGTGCCGTTCTATATCGCCAAAAACGTTCGCTATCTGCACAGTATGTTTCACCTGTGGGTGCTCGCCGGCAGTATCTTCCAGTTCATGGCGGTGATCCTCTTCGTAATCTAGCGACCATGCCTGCGCACCCGCGTCCCCGTTTGGGCGCCGGCGCAATTGCCGTATCCGTCATCAACGTTTTACCCTGACGCCCGAATCTTGGAGGTTCGAGAAACTCCCGATGGACATAGCCATCTCCCTTATCACCACCCTCGTTTTGACCCTCATCAACGGCTACTTCTCTATGTCTGAGATGGCTCTCACCACGGCTAAGCGCGCCGTGCTGGAGCACGAGGCCGAGGAAGGCGACAAGCGCGCCGAGCGCGCCATTAAGCTGGCTGCCGATTCCGACCAGCTGCTGGCCACCATCCAGGTCGCCATCACGCTCGTGGGCTTTGCCTCGTCTGCCGTCGCCTCGACGAGCCTGTCCGACCCGCTTGCCACATGGCTCACGAGCTTTGGCATCGCGCCGCTCTCCGCCATCGCGCGTGGCCTGGCGCCGGTTATCATCACCGTCGCGGTCGCCTTCGTGTCTATCGTGATCGGCGAGCTGGTTCCCAAGCGCATTGGACTGGCCAACGCCGAGGGCGTATCCAAGCAGGTCGTGGGCCCGCTGTCGTTTTTCCAAAAGATCGCCCACCCGCTCGTGTGGCTGACCGGCGCCTGCTCCGATGGCCTGGCCCGCATCCTGCGCATCAAGAGCGCCGACGACCGCCAGAACGTCTCGGAGGAGGAGATCAAGTACATGGTCTCGGAGCAGGACGACCTGCTCGACGAGGAAAAGCGCATGATCCACGAGATCTTCGACCTGGGCGACACCGTTGCCCGCGAGGTCATGGTGCCGCGCGTGGACACTACCATGTGCGAGGACGACGAGACGGTCGCCGACGTGCTGTCCACCATGCGCCAGACCGGCTTTAGCCGCATCCCCGTCTATCACGAGGATCCCGACAACGTCGCCGGCATCGCGCACATCAAGGACCTGATCCAGCCTTCGCTCGACGGCAAGGGCGACCAGCCCATCGCCGACTTTTTGCGCGACGCCACCTTTGTGCCCGACACCAAGGACATCCTGCCGTTGCTGTCCGAGATGCAGACCTCGCACGACCAGATCGTAGTGGTCGTGGACGAGTACGGTGGCACGGCCGGCATCATCACCATCGAGGACATCGTCGAGGAGATCGTGGGCGAGATCGAGGACGAGTTCGACCCCGACAACAAGTACCTCACGCGCCTTTCGCGCCGCGAGTGGCTCGTCGATGGGCGTTTTTCGTGCGATGACGCGATTGAGCTTGGTTGGCCGCTCGAGGAAAGCGATGATTATGAGACCATCGCCGGCTGGATTTTGGAGCTTTGCGACTCGGTACCCGACATCGGAGAGGTGTTTGAGGTCGCGGGGTACAAGTTTAAGGTGCAGTCGATGCGTGGCCAGCGCATCTCGCTCATTCGCGTGATCGCTCCGGCCGAAACCGATAAGAAGGATTCCGAGCCCTCGGCAGATAAGCCGACGGTGTCGGGTGCGGGCTCTGCGGACCCGCACGACGGCGACGAGTAGGGCAAGGAAGAGTAGGGGAGAGTTATGGCAGGCCTGTTCAACATCCTTAAGGTCACCGTCAGCGAGGACAAGATCTGCGCGCATGTGCTGGTGAACCCCGGCATGCCGCTCATGACCTCGGAGGACATCGAAGCCACGGCGCGCGTGTACTACCTGGTGCCCGCGATTGCCAAGCATCTGTGCCTGGGCGATTCCGGTCGCGAGTTCCAGGACTGCATGGGCCAGACCGAGCTTTGCCATCTGCTGGAGCACGTGACGGTCGAGCTCATGAACGAGACCGGGCTTGCCGGCAGCATTTCGTGCGGCCGCACTCGTGTGAGCGAGCACGATGAGCGTGTCTTTGAGGTCGAGCTTTCGTGTCCCGACGACGCGCTGGCCATCGGCGCGCTGTCTTCGGCGACCTTTATGATGGATTGGGCCTATCTGCATGCCGACCAGCCCGCTCCCGATGTGGACGGTACGGTCGCGGGCCTGCGCAACCTGGTGCTGGGCATGCGTGCCGAGGCCGAGGGCAAGGATCCGCACGAGGCCGTCGCCGCCGCGAACGCCGAGGACGAGGCCGGGGACGCGACCGAGGGCGAGGCGCCTGCCGTGGCTGCCGTCGATCCTGTCGACGAGGCGCCTGCCGAGGCGGCTTCCGAGCCCGAGTCCGCGGAGCCCCAGGGCGTCCCGAACTTTGACGACGAGCCGCAGGAGGCAATCGATACCGAGGGCGCGACCGCTGAGAGCCACGAGGCCCCCGCTGCCGTCTACGGTGGCGCGGCGACGGCTCCGGTTGCCCCCGCGCACGAGGGAACGCTGCCGCTCGTTGACGGCGCCGGCGAAGACCCGGCCGCCACGGTGGCCATGCCGGCCGTGCCGCAGGAGTAGGCTCACTCGCTTATCACCATCATGTACCTGCGCCTTTACCGTACGCAGATGAGCAAGACGGCAAGCGCTGTGCTGCGGGTATAATGGACAGCATTCAAACGGTGGGCGCCGAGGTGCCCGCAGGAGAGGAATGAACATGGGTAAGACTTTCAACTTTATCTCGGGTGCGCTCTTCGGTGCTGCCGCCGGCGCCATCATCGGCGTCGCCCTGGCTCCGCGCTCGGGTGCCGAGACCCGCGCCATGGCTGCCGATATCGCCAACGACGCCTGGGATAACATGCGCGACACCTACGAGCACGGTGCCGAGGAGGCCCGCGCCGCGGTCAACGATTTTGGCCCGATGGTCGACGCCAAGACCGATGACCTGCGTGCCAAGGTTGACCTTGCCCGCGAGCGCATGGACCAGCTGCGCGAGCAGCTCAACGACGCCATCTCGGGCGGTAACGTGACGCCCGCTGCCGATGTCGTGGTCGAGAACGCCGTCGAGGCCGACACCGAGGCCGCGGAGCCTTCGACCGAGGCATAATGCGCGCCGGGGATTTTGTCGGCGCCAAGATCTATCGCAAGCCTACCGAGGATAAGCGCACCAAAAAAGACGGCACGCCGCGCAGCCCTAAAAAGCTCGGCAAGATTCACTTTCCGGTCTTTACCCCGGGCGGCACGCGCGTGGTGGGCTTTATGGTTCGCCAGTCCGATATCGCGGGCATGATCGAGCGCCCTGACCGATTTGTGGCGCTCGATGCCATTGGCGTCTACGAGGGCGCCATCGCGGTTGACGACGTCAAGGGCACCTACGATGCCGCTGCGGCCAAGCGCCTCGACATCAACCTGGACGATTGCATTATCTGGGTTGGCATGGACGTGCGCACGGAGTCGGGCGATGTCGTGGGCTATTGCTCGGATGTGGAGTTCAAGCCGCGTTCGGGTGTCGTGCAGACGTTCTACGTGACCGCTGGTGCTGCTTCGAGTGTGCTGGTGGGCGACACGCAGATGCCGCCGACGATGCTGCGCGGCTATGCGGACGGCGCGATGATCGTTTCGGACGAGGTCAAGTCGCTCGGGTATTCGGGCGGTGCCGCTGCAAAGGCTGCCGAGGCAAGCGTCGCGGTGGGCGATAAGGTCAAGAAGGGCGCCAAGGTGCTCGATGACAAGGGTTCGGTCGCCGTGGACAAGGGCAGCCGCGCGCTGGGCAAGCAGCTCGGCAAGACGCGCGGTATGTTCAAGGCCTTTAAGGACGAATATCAAAAGGCGAGCGGGGGCTCGTCGAAAGCTAGCAAATAGCGACGTACCAAATGACGGGAGACAAGCCGGAGACCTGTTGCTCCGGCTTGCTGCGTTTATGGGGGAGGGCACATGCGTCAAAACGGATCTAACTTAAACAGGCGCTCGGGTGCGCGTCCGACGGCGCGCCGCGACCTGGGGCAGCTGCCCAGCGGTCAGCGCAAGCGTCACCGTAAGCCCGGCGCGATGTATCTCAACCATAGCCGCGGCTTTAGCGACCGCAGCGCTCGCATCGGCAACAGCCGCACGCCCCGTCGTTCGTCTCGCCTGCCCTATGCGCTTATTGCCGTGGGTTGTGCGCTCGTGTTGTTTATCGCTGCCGTCGTGGGCTACGTCAACCGCAGCGTGGATGTCGTCCTCAATGGCCAGGAGACTGCGGTGCGCGTCGGCTCTACGCTGCAAAATCTCATCGACGACCAGGAGCTGGCCGATACCTACGATGCCGGGGACCTGCTGGCTGTTGACGACAGCGTGCTGACCCGCCATGGCGGCGAAAAGCTGTCGGTAAAGGTGGACGGCAAGCGCATAAAACAGGGCAAATGGAAAAGCCGCGAGCTTACGGGCGGCGAGAAGGTGACGGTCAAGGACGGCCGCGACACGTATGAGAAGCACGAGGTCCAGGCGACGGTTATCGAGCCCAAGCTCAAGGTCGAGGGCACGGGTGCCATCGAGTACGTCAAGACGTGGGGCATCCAGGGCCGCTCCGAGGTGTGGGTCGGCGAGCAGTCGGGCAAGACGCAGGACCGCGGCGAGGTCGTGCCCGCCACCGATTGCGTGGTCGAGTGCGCGAGCGTGGCGCCCAAGGGCAACGAAAAGTACGTGGCGCTGACGTTTGATGAGGGTCCGAGCGGAGCGACCAAGCAGATCTTGCAGGTGCTCAAGGAAAAGGGCGTCACCGCGACGTTCTTCCTGTCGGGCGATGCGGCCGAGGCCTCGCCCGCCACGGCCAAGGCGATTGTCGATGCCGGCTGCGAGGTCGGCTCCAACAGTTACCGCGACGAATCGCTCAAGGGCCAGGACCGCGATGCGGTGCGCGAGCAGGTTTCGAAGGGCACCGAGGCGATCAAGTCCGCGACCGGTGTGAAGACGATGCTTTTGCGTGCTCCCTATGCAGCCTTTGACGAGCAAAACTGGATTGATGCGATGGACCTGGTGTCTGCCGTGGTCTCGTGGAATATCGATTCGGGCGACTGGCTGCTCAACGGTGCCGACGAGCAGGTCTCAACGGTGCTCGATTCGGTGACGCCGGGCAACATTGTGCTGCTGACCGACAACGATGGATGTGCCGAGCAGACGCTCGAGGCGCTGCCGCAGATTATCGACGGGCTTATTGCCGACGGCTACAAAATCGTGACATTGAGCGATCTGGTCAAGACGGATACATCGCTGAGCAAAAAACTCACCTCGCTGACGAAGGTCACCATGCCCAAAAACGCCGTGTTCCCCCAGCTCGCCGAAGATGACGACACCACAGACTAGTTATTTAAGAACGTCCCCAATGACTATGTCACGGATGCGTCGGCGTTTGGTATGCCTGCGATGTTTGGAGCATAAATTTGGCGCCACGGCGCGATGCTGATGCTATAGTTACTGCGGATAACAAGGGTCAAGAGAAAGGTTGCAGGTGAAATCCAAACCTCGACCATACAGTCGATGACCCCATGCAGGTGCTTCTTGCGCATGCACGGGGTGTGAGCGCCGAGCGGCGTGCCGCCCGCGCATGCGTATACATATCTAAAAGTCCACGGACGGCGCGCCGGCATGGTCGCAGTCCGAAGGGATAATGATGGGGAGCACCAGTGAATTATCTGAGTGAGATGCTCAAACTGCCGGTTTTGGACGTCGATGGCGAAAAGCTCGGCGTTGTGAACGATTTTGGCATTGCTACCGGCGAAGTTTTTCCGCACGTGACGTCGCTCGCGTTCCGCGGACCCGGCAAGACGCCATTTATGATCAGCTGGCGCAAATGGGTCGACCGTATCGACGAGACGGGTGTACACCTTAAGTCGCCGGCCACCGAAATCCGTTTTTCGTACTTGCAGCCGACCGAACTCTTACTTGCTCGCGACGTGCTTAACAAGCAGATCGTCGACACGCAGGGCATGAAGGTCGTGCGCGTGAACGATATCAAGTTTTCCATGTCGGGCGAAAATCAGCTGCGCCTGCTGGGTGCCGAAGTTGGCGCCCGCGGTCTGCTGCGCGCGATCAGCCCCGCCCTTGAGCATGTTGTCGAGGGCTTTATGAAGCACCTGGGCAAACCGCTCGGCGAGGATATTATCGCCTGGTCCTATATGGACCTGCTCGATCGTTCGACTAAAAACATCCAGCTGTCGGTGTCGCACAAGACGCTCGGCGAGCTGCACCCCGCCGACATTGCCGACATTATCGAACAGCTCGACCCGCGCCTGCGTGCGCAGGTGTTCGCGCAGCTCGATACCGCCCAGGCCGCCGAGGCCATCTCGGAGTTCGATGACGACGAGCTTATGACCGAGATGCTCGAAGGCTTGTCCGATACGGACGCATCGTCGATGCTGGCCATGATGGACCCGGACGACGCCGCCGACCTGATCGACGAGCTCGATTACGAGAAGGCCGAGAAGCTTTTGCGCCTGATGGGCGTTCAGGAGGAGAAGGCGATTCGTAATCTGCTGGGCTATGAGGACAACACCGCCGGTCGCATCATGACCTCGGAGTTTGTCTCCCTGCCTGCCACGGCGACGGTCGCTGACGCCATCGAGGCGATCCGCAAGCTCGACGAGGACTTCGAGAGCGTCTACTACGTCTATACCGAGGACCCGAGCGGCATGCTCACCGGCGTGCTTTCGCTACGCACGCTTATCGTGGCCGACCGCGACGCCACGCTGGGGCAGCTGGCCTATCGCGACCTGGTTTATGTGTCGCCCGACGACGACCAGGAAGACGTAACGGACGAGATGACCAAGTACGACCTGGTTGCCATTCCCGTTTGCGACGAGAACCGTCACATCTTGGGTATCGTGACCTTTGACGACGCCATGGATGTTATCGCCGAGGAGCACCAGGAGGACCTGCAGATCGCAGGCGTTGGCTCGGGCGATAGCGCGTCCGACGATTCGACGAATGTGCTCAGCTGGTTTGTGCATCGCCAGTACTGGGTTGTCGTGTGGGGCATTGCCTCGTGCATCATGGCAACGGTGCTGGGGACGGCGCTGGGCTCGGCGCATCTGGTGGTGTTCCCCATGTGCGCCATGCCGCTCGTGCTGCTGGCTGCCTCGCGTATGGTGTCGTTTGTCAAGAACTACTTCTTGGAATACGACGGCCATGACGATGAGCCCAAGCCGTATCTGGGATTTTTCTTCCAGAGCACGGGCATGGGCCTGATTCTGTCGCTCGTGACCTACCTATGCGCCCAGCTGGTGCGCACCGCCGCATTCCTCGACGCGCCCATGTTTGAAGAGCAGCTCTTTACCGGCTGCTTTAACATCGCGGCCATCGTCTGCCTGATCGGCAACATGAGCGCCGTGATTTACCTGATGGTGTTGTTCTGGCGTGACGAGCACGACCTCAATACGTCGGGTACCGCCATGAACGTCATTGCCGTCATGATTTCATGCGCGGCGTACTGCATCGCCGCAGTGCTGCTCACCATGTCGGTCATGGGGTAGGTGGTCGCGTGCAAAACACGAAGCAAAAGGCGAGCACCAAGCAAAAGCTGACCATCGCGGCTATCTTTGGCGCCATGGGCCCTGGCCTTCTGGCGGCGCTTTCGGGTAATGACGCCGGCGGCATCGCCACGTATTCCAGCGCTGGTGCCAGCTATGGCTACAAGATGCTGTGGATGCTTCCCGTCATGACCGTGCTGCTTATCGTGACGCAGGAGACTGCGGCGCGTTGCGGCTGCGTCACAGGCAAGGGCCTGGCGTCGCTCATCCGCGAGCGCTTTGGCGTGCGCAGGAGCGTGCTGGCCATGGCGGCGCTGCTGATCGCCAATACGGCCGTGACCATTTCGGAGTTTGCGGGTATCGCGAGCGGCCTTGCCCTCTTTGGCGTGCCCGCGAGCATTTCGGTGCCGCTGGTGGCACTGCTGGTTTGGATGCTTACCATGTCGGGTAGCTTCCAGCGCATCGAGAAGATTCTGCTGCTGGTGAGTTGTGTGTTTGTGACCTACATTGTCGCTGCATTTATGGCTGGCCCCAGCTGGGGCGAGGTGGCAGTCGACCTGGTTGTGCCCAACATCCAAAATGACCCCAGCTACGTGTCGCTTGTGGTCGCAACGATTGGTACCACCATCGCGCCGTGGATGATCTTCTTGGCGCAGAACAACGTGGTCGATAAGAATGCGGGCGAGGACGATATCGTGCTGCAGCGCATCGACACCGTGAGCGGCTCGATTGCCGCCGATGTCATCGCCGGCTTTATTATCATCACGACCGGTACGGTGTTGTTCCCTGCAGGCATTCAGATTAGCGACGCTGCCGATGCCGCCCGCGCATTGGAGCCTATCGCGGGCCAGTGGTCCACGGTGCTGTTTGCCTCGGGCCTGGTCGCGGCGAGCTTCTTGGCCGCCTGTGTGCTGCCAGGCGTTACGTCCAGCGCCATCTGCGAGGCATTTGGCTGGGAGCGCGGTGCCGATCGCAGCTGGGACGAGGCCCCGGTCTATCGCGGCATCATTACGGCCATCATTGGCATCTCTGCCGTGCTGGTGCTTATGCCCGGTGTTGACCTGTTCCAGATTATGATGACCTCGCAGGTCATTAACGGCGTGCTGTTGCCCGTGGTTTTGGTGTTCCAGGTGATTATTGCCGCCGATCGACACATTATGGGCGCCAACCGCAACGGCCGCGTGTGGAATGTGCTCACCTGGGCGACTATCGGTGTGATTACGGTGCTGACGGTCGTCATGTTTGTGCTGCAGGCGATGGGCTACAGCGCGTAGCGTCTCTTTTGGGTTTCGAGCGGGCCGTGGCCATGGGCTGCGGCTTGTTTTTTGCCTGATGTAGGGGGTTGGTTATATACGCGTGGGCAAAAAATGCCAAATATGAGTACTGTTGCTAATCCGGTGACAATTAAGACAATGAAGATAATGAACATAACTAAAGTATCTGTTAATTAATATCGATACAGCCAGGCTTTAAGCCGATTATTCTGGCCGGTCCAAAGGGGTATGGCGACCGAAAGAACGCCATTTTGGGCCATTTTGCCTGTTACTAAAATGGTATCAGTACTCATATTTGGCATTTTTTGCCCACGGCCCCTTGGGGCCGGCTCGAAAAGAGCAACCTTGGGGTGTTTGCTGCGGGTGCGGGGCTTGCAGACGACACTCGGGGTGGTGAGGAACTCAGAATTCGGCCGCGGAAGGGCATTCATCGACCGCGTCAGGAGTGTCCCTAAGTACCGGCACATATGGAACGTCCCTAACTGCCGGAGGGGGCGTCGGTTGTGGCCGACGCCCCCTCCGGGTGCAAGCGGATTTGACAGTGTGTTACTTGTCGGTGCCTAGCTTGTGCGGTTTGTAGGCGAGCGCGTTGACGAGTGCGTCGGCGGCGGACTTGACGGCCGCCGGCTGCGGATCGTTAACGTGGTCCTCGGGATGCACGGGCAGGTCCTTCTTGACGGCATCGTGGATGAGCTTAAGGTACTCGGCCACGCCCGCGTTCGAAAGGTGCGTGCCGTCGCCGTCGAACAGATCGTTGCGGTTGGCACTATATCCGTACCAGTCGATAACGCGCACGTTTTTATAGCGCGTGGCGGCGTTGGCGATGGCCTGATTGGTAGCGCCGACCCATGGCTGCGGGCTGCGCGTGTTTACAAATACGACGGTGCGCTGATTGCCGGCATCGGCCATGATGGCGTCAATCTGGGCATCGGTCACTAGGCCGTTGGTGCCCAGCGCAAAGACTACGATCTTGCCGGCGAGGTTCTGCTGGATATAACCCTCAAATGTTGTGCGGCCCGCATCGAACTGGCGGCCCTTTTCGGCATCGATGTGACTGTGGGGGAACACGCCGTCAAAGGAATCGACGGCGCGCAGGGACACGGAGTCGCCAATCATGAGCAGGTCGTAGGATCCGTCGGGGAAGCCGTCGTTGTCCTTGTCGGTGTCATCGGCCGCCTGCTGGTCCTGGGGTTTTGCATTTTTGGCTTCCTTGTTTAGGATTTCGGCGCCCTCGCCGCTCAGCGCGGATGTGTCGGGCACGAAGACCAGACCACCCAGCGCCACGACAAGCACGACGCCGCAAACGGCGCACACGGGAATATGCGCGCGCACCCAGTTTGCGGGCGTGGTGGTGCCTTCGCGGAGCTCGGAAACGGTGCGTCCAAAGGCGCCCTTCCTAAACGGCGTCTCGATAAAGCGATAGGAGCACTCGGCTACGGCGACCACCACAAGTACCTGCAAGATGTACTGCCACCAGGGCGTATCGCTGATGTTGGCGACCGGGTTCATGAGCAGCAGCAGTGGATAGTGCCACAGGTAGATGCTGTACGAGCGCTTGCCAACCCACACGAGCGGCTCGGCGGACAGCGCGCGGGCAACCATTCCCTGGGGCTGCACGCAGGCTGCGATGACCATGAGCGTGAGGATGGAGCATAACAGCGTGCCGCCGCGATACTGGAACGCGGTGTAGCCGTTGGTGAGTGCGACCATGGCGGCAAGGCCAACCAGACCCACGACGCCTAAGACATCGATGGATGCGGGCGAGGACCAAAAGCGCACGAGGGCGCTCGGCTGTGCCAGGGCGGTATCGGCTGATTCGTCGGCCTTCTTGTCAGGCTTGTCCTCGGCTTTCTTGCCGTGCTTGGCGGCGCCAGCCAGGCGATTGAGCCCCAAACGATGAGCGAGACGCACCGGCGCCAGGTCGCGATCGGGGATAAAGGCCATCCAGGCACCCAGTAGCAGCGAGAACACGCGGGTGTCGGTGCCGTAGTACACGCGGCTGGGGTCGGCGGCGGGATTGTAGAGTACCATCATGGCGAGGGCAGATACCGCGGCAAGGCCCAGAACCACGCGGCGCGTGTTGGGCTTGCTCACATGCATGGATACCATGGCAAACAGCAATGGCGGCCAAATCAGGTAGAACTGTTCCTCGATGGCGAGCGACCAAAAGTGCGTGAGCGGCGAGGGGTCGCCCAGAGCATTGAAGTACGAGACGTTTTGGGCAATCTGCCACCAGTTATTAAAAAACAGCAGCGACGGCAGGATGTCGGGGCGCATCTTGGTGAGCATCACATGGTTAAAGATGGTGCACAGCGCGCAGGTCACCACCACAACGGTTACCACGGCGGGGAACAGGCGACGGATGCGGCGAATCCAGAAGCTCTTGAGGTCGATGCGGCCGGTCTTTGACACTTCGTTGATGAGCAGGCGCGTGATCAGATAGCCCGAGAGCACAAAGAAAATCGTGACGCCAAGCAGGCCGCCCTGTGCCCATGTGAGGTTGAGGTGATAGAGCACTACCGCGACGACGGCGAGCGTGCGCAGGCCGTCGAGGGCGGGGATATAACGAGATTTGGGGCGCGTGGGTGCCTGTTCTTTTGCGGCGCTGTTGGTGTGGGCACCCTTGTTGGCGGGCGCACGATGAGAGCCTGCGGCGTGGCGCGGCTCGGTGGCTTGTCGGTTAGCGCGCGAACGTTCGTGCGGCGCTTGTTGATCGCTCGCGTGGCGTGAGCTGCGCGAACTCGATCGCGGGAATTGTTCCATAAAACATCATCCAATGACGAGAATAATCAGCACGTCTTCATTGTAACCGCCTGCTCCTGTGAATGCTTGCTGCCGGCGCAAGCTCAAGCGCGCGTCCACATCAAAGTGAACTAAAGTTATAGAGGCGCGAGAGCGCACGATTGACGGCCAAAGGCGGGTGCAGAGCCCGCGGACGAGGAGGTTTCCATGGCAGATAGCGGCATCGTTGCGGTGTTCGGCAGCATGAACATGGACCTTTCGGTGGCGTGCGAGCGCATGCCGCGTGCGGGCGAGACCGTTGGCGGCAGCGGGTTTATCACCAACGCCGGCGGCAAAGGCGCCAACCAGGCCGTAGCTGCTGCGCGCATGGGCGCGCACACGCATATGATCGGCGCGGTCGGCTGCGACGCATTTGGCACGTCGCTCGTGGCGGGGCTCCAAGACGCCGGCGTGGACTGTGTCTTTGTAGCGCGTCGCGATGACGTGGAGACGGGAACGGCGACCATCATTCGCTGCGAGGGCGACAACCGCATCGTGCTGTCGCCGGGCGCCAACCATGCGCTCGCGGGCGAGGATGTTGCCCGCGCGCTGAGGCGTCTGGTAGCCGATAAGCTCGACGGAGACGCCAGCGATATTGCCCCGGCTGTCGGAAGCGTCTTTATCGCCCAGGGCGAATGTGACCTTGCAGCGACGGCCGAGGCGCTCGTTTGCGCTCACGAGCTGGGGTTCTATACGGTCTTTAATCCGGCGCCTGCCTGCGAGTTGCCTGCGGAGGCCTGGCCTGCGGTCGACCTGGTCTGTCCCAACGAGACTGAGTGCCAGGTGCTGACGGGCATCTTGCCCGCGGATGATGCGAGCTGCGTCGCGGCGCTCAATGCCCTGCTCGCCAAGGGTGCCGGAGCTGCGGTCATCACGTTGGGCGGCGCCGGGTCGGTTACGCTCGGCGATGACGGCGAGCCGCTGCGCATGCCGGCGCTCTCGAGCACGTTGGTCGATACGACGGCCGCGGGCGATACATTTATCGGTGCGCTTGCAGCGGCTCGTCTGGAGGGCCTGCCGCTCTTTGAGTGCATGGCGGCGGGTGCACGCGCCTCGGCGGTGACGGTGTCGCGCCTGGGCGCACAGCAGTCGATTCCCACGCGCGCCGAAGTTGATCGCGTGTTTGATTTAGACGATTTGGTACAAGACGGAGAAGCGGAGTAGAACAATGGCAATCAAGAAGCTGATCCTTGATCTGGATATGGGTGTGGATGATGCGATGGCGCTTGCCTATGCCATCGCGAGCCCCGAGGTGGAGCTCGTCGGCATCACCACGTGCTTTGGCAACGTGCGCGTCGACCAGTCGGCGCATAACTGCCTGGCGGTGCTCGACCTGTTGGGCCGTCCCGAGGTGCCGGTGTACCTGGGTGCCGACCGTCCTCTGCAGGCGACTGAGCCTTATACGCCGCCGGCGTCCACCGCGCTCATTCACGGTAAGAACGGCATCGGCGGCGCGAGCGTGCCCGCGTCGCCCTACGAGCCGGTGGGGGCGACATCGGCTGATGGCAACGCTGCGGTCGATTATCTGATCGATGCCGCGCGCACCTATGGTCCCGATCTGGTCTACGTAGCGACCGGCCCGCTCTCCAACCTGGCGCTTGCCCTGGAGCGCGATGCGGCGGCGGTGATGGCTATCGGCCGCGTGGTGGTGATGGGTGGCGCCCTGACCGTGCCCGGCAACGTGAGCGCCGGTGCCGAGGCCAACATGGCGAGCGACCCCGAGGCGGCCGATGCCGTGCTGCGCTCGGGCCGCAAACTCACCATGGTTGGTCTTGACGTGACGCATCGCGTGGTGCTGACGCGCCGCGACATTGCCGGTTGGACGGGCTCGGGCACCATGGCGGGCTGCGCATTTGCGAGTATGGTCGAGCACTACATTGGCTCGTACGAGATGAACGCCCCTTACCTGGGCGGCTGCGCGCTGCACGATCCGCTTGCCGTTGCCGTGGCGATTGATCCCACGCTCGTGGGCGCACTTGGTTGCAACTTGCGCGTCGACTTGCTCGGCGAGTATCGCGGCCGCACTATCTGCGACGAGCATCGCCTGTCCGACCCCGACAAGAGCGCGCTTGTGGCACTCACCGTGGACGCCCCGCGCTTTCTGTCCGAGTTCAAGGCGCGCATGGCCCGCATCCTAGGCTAGGCTCGGGATCGAAGCACGCCCATCTGCTCGATGTGGCCGCTGGCGGGCCGACATCTACCGTTCGCCAGCCCGATGGTCCCCGGGGCGGGGAGAGCGCTATAATGCATTCTGCATCTTGGATTGTTACTCCTGTGTGGAGGCATGCCCAAGAGCAATACAACACGGATTGTTACGTAAGGCATGACCGCAATAGCACTGCTATTGGCTATCATGCCTTTTTCTGTGAGTGTTCTTGAAAGGAGGTTCACCATGCTTGCAATTAAAAAGCTTAACAACAACGCGGTTCTTTGCCGTGACGGACAGGGGCGAGATGTCATCGCCATGGGCAGGGGCGTCGGTTTCGGCGGAGATTTTCCTCGAGAGCTCCCTCTTTCTAAAATCGAGCATACGTTTTACGACATTGATCCTAAAGGACAAGATGTCATGAGGGATCTTCCCTCGGATATCGTGATGTTTGCGGCGAAAGTTATGGACATCGTTGCCAACGAACTGCCCTACGACCTCTCGACCAATGCGACGCTGTTCATGGCTGATCACCTGTCGTTTGCCGTTGCGCGAGCCCAAAAGGGGGTCCGCATCGCGATGCCTCTTGCCTATGAAGTGCGGGAGACGTATCCGAAGGAATACAAGGCTGCCCAGTTTATCGTCATGCGACTCGAGAAGGAGCTCGGAGAGCGGCTTCCCAAGGATGAGATTGCCAGTATTGCGATGAATCTCGTGAACGCACGGGTTGTTGAAGCCGTCAAAGCCACGGCCGAGCCCGCAAAGCAGTTCGACGATATGCTCGAGGACGTTATCGAGATTCTCGAAAGCGATTTCCGCATTATTGTCGACCGCGATTCCTACGATTTCACCCGCTTCGCCACGCATCTGCGGTACCTGTTCAAGCGCATTCAAGCCGGCGAGTCGCTGAACAGCGCCAACATGCAGATGTACAAGAACTTTCGTGAGGAGTTTCCGCAGTTGGCAGAGTGCGTGAAGCATATCGGTTCCTATTGTCGTGAAACGTGGGACGCCACGCTCTCCGAGGAGGAGGAACTCTATCTGATGATCCATCTCAACCGGATCATCTCCAAAAAAGGATTGTAACCCGTAGCCATTCGGGGCATGACCTTTGCCGATTCGAACAGTAAGCCAAGATTGTGCAAAGGAGCCAATGATGGCAAATTACAAAAAGGTGGCAGAGCAGATTCTCTCCACTGTGGGCGGGGCGGAAAACGTGGCTTCGGTTACGCATTGCATGACGCGCCTGCGCTTCAACCTCAAGGATGAAAGCCTCTCGAATGATGAGAAGCTTGAGGACATCTCGTCTATCATCAGCGTCGTGCACGCCGGAGGGCAGGTGCAGCTGGTGGTCGGGCCCACGGTCGACAAGGTCTACGACGAGGTTTGTAAGCAGGGCGGATTCGAGGTCACGGTATCGATTGACGAGGAACTCGATGGCCCTCAGCTTAGCTGGAAGGAGCGCTTGGCGCCCAAGCACCTCTTCAATCAGCTGCTCGATGCCGTGAGCGGCGCTATCACCCCGATCCTTCCGATCTTTTGTGTCGCCGGTATCTTCAAGATGCTCGTTATTCTGTTTGGGCCCGAAGGCGCCGGTTTTATGTCCGAAACGAGCGACCTGTATCGGATCCTTTCCCTGGTGGGCGATGCGGCGTATTACTACTTCCCGGTGTTTGCCGCCTATAGCTCGGCTAAGAAGTTCAAAACGAGTCCTGTGCTGGCACTGCTCATCGCTGTTGTGATGATTTATCCCGACATGCTCGCTATTGTTGAGGACGGAAAGCCTTTCAGCGTCTTCGGCATCCCCATGCAGCTCGTCAACTACACCCAGGCTGTTCTTCCGGTCATCTTGATCACCTGGGCCCAGTCCTATGTTGAGCGCTTCTTTAAGAAGATCTCGCCTGATATGTTGCGCATTCTGATCGTACCCGTGGGTACGGTGCTCGTGATGTTGCCGGTCGCGCTGTGCCTCTGCGGCCCTGCCGTCCAATTTGTCATGGGCCTTGTGGCCGATTTCATCATTTGGCTCGCCTCTGTTGCCGGTCCCGCTGCGACCGCGGTTATCGGCGCATTCTGGAATCTGATCATCGCCACCGGCATGCACGTGCCGATCTATACCGCCATATTGCCCGCCGCGCTCCAGAACGGTTACGACGCCATCTTATACCCCGGCACCGCGGTTGTAGCCTACACCACGCTTGCCATCGCGCTCGCCTATGGCCTGCGCGCTAAGGGCAAGGAGAGTCGAGCCACGGGCTGGAACTTGTTCATCACCTATGCCTTCGGTCGCGTGAGTGAGCCCATCATCTACGGCATCCTGTTTCGCGACAAGAAGGCTCTTGCCTGGAACATGATTGGTGGTGCTGTCGGTGGTCTGCTGGTAAGCCTTCTTCATGCCAACGTCTATATCTTCACTGGCGTTGGTTTCCCATGGATGAACGTGCTCATGTTTGCTCAGGATATCATCCCTGGCACCATCGGGTGTCTTGCTGGCGGTGCCGTGACGTTTGCGTTGGCGATGATTTTTGGATTTGAAGGACAGGAGAAGATGCCGTTGAAGTCCAAGAGCGGCGATTCTGAGGCCGTTGAATCCGTCGAGGCATAAGAGGCTACTACACAAATATGCTCCCCAGCCGTTGCGCGGTCCGACCCCTTGGCCGCGCAACGGTACTGTGCTGTTGTGCGGCACTTGCCGAGTCCGTTGCGTTCGACAGTGTGGGCCGGGAATTTGATAGAAAGGACGACACCATAATGTTTAGAGAAGATTTTTTATGGGGCGGGGCTCTGGCTGCAAACCAGTGCGAGGGAGGATGGAACGAAGGCGGTCGCGGTTTAGCCAATTCCGACATGCTGCCGTTTGGCGATCAACGCATGGACGTCATGCGGGGAGACCTTGATCCGCGTGCGTTGGCACCCGACAGCTTCTATCCCGCTCGCAAGGGCATTGATTTTTACCATAGGTACAAGCAGGATATTGAACTGTTTGCCCAGATGGGTTTTAAATGCCTGCGCTTATCAATCGCCTGGAGCCGCATTTTTCCCAAAGGAGACGAAGCCGAGCCCAATGAAGAAGGCCTTGCCTTTTACGAGGATGTTTTTAGGACGTGTCGCGCGCATGACATTGAGCCTTTGGTGACGCTCAACCACTATGATGTCCCCATGCATCTCGTCGATGCGTATGGCGGATGGCGCGATCGCAGGTTGGTCGACCTGTTCGAGCGATATTCGCGTACCGTGTTCGAGCGCTATCGGGGATTGGTCAATTATTGGCTGACCTTTAACGAGATCAACATCATGACGCAGGCGTGCTTTATGGCGGCGGGGATCATCTTCGAGCAAGGGGAGAATCGCTATGCAACGGTTCACACGGCCGTGCACCATGTATTGGTTGCGAGCGCCCGTGCGGTCGGGGCGTGTCATGAACTGTGCCCTGGGGCGAAGATCGGTTGCATGCTCAACGCAGGTGTCTTCTATCCGGCTACATGTGATCCGGACGATGTGCTGGCTGCGCAGGCTGAGAATCGCAGCCATTACATGTTTACCGACGTCCAGGTGCGCGGTGCGTACCCGAGCTATGTTCTCAAGGAATACGCCCGCCATGGTTTTGAGGTGCCCTATCGGGATGATGACCGCGAAGTACTGGCTGCAAACCTGGTCGATTTCGTCTCGTTTTCGTATTACTCGACGCGCGTCGCAAAAGCGCATGCGGAAGGTCAGTTCGATTCGAACCTTCTTCGCTCGGCGCCTAATCCGTATCTAAAACAGGAGCCTTGGGGGAGGTTTATCGACCCCAAAGGGCTGCGCGTCACCATGAATGAAATCTGGGATCGCTATCAAAAGCCGCTGTTCATCGTCGAAAACGGTTTGGGTGCTCCTGATGTGCCGGAAGATTCGGGTGAAATAGAAGACGACTATCGAGTTGAATACCTGCGGGCCCACATCGAGGCGATGAGGGAGACCGTCGAGCTCGACGGGGTGGAACTCATGGGATATACCTGTTGGGGCCCGATCGATTTGGTTTCGGTCGCCACAGGACAGATGCGTAAGCGCTACGGGTTTATCTATGTCGATCGAGACGATAGCGGTGCGGGCTCGTTTGAGAGACGTAAAAAGAAAAGCTTCGAATGGTACCGACGCGTAATAGCAAGCAATGGCGAAGACCTTGCGTAATAACGTTAAGATGGACAAATGCGCCCGTTGGGGGAATAGTCGTGCCACTTCGCTTGACAACAGGCTAAACTAGCTATTAAACATTTACTATTCTGTTTAGATTGAATTTGCGGTCGTTTATTTGCCGAGCCATCGAGTTGCGATGCTCCGCCACGGCCGTTGCTAGGGGGAACAATGGCCAAAGCAAGTGTTCGCGAGATCAGCCGCATCACCGGTTTTTCGCCTGCGACCGTGTCCAACGCGCTCAACCGCAAGCGCAGCGTGAGTGAGGAGACCGCCAAGGTCATCCTGGAGTGCGCGCAATCGCTTGGCTACCAGCAGTCGACGCAGCTCGAGAGCATTCAGTTTGTGCTCGCGCGCAAGACGGGCGCCATTTTGGACGAGAGCACCTTTCATCCCGCGGTTATTGAGGGCGTGGAGCGCCAGGCGCGTCGTCACGGTATGAGCACGAGCTTTGTCTCGCTCGACTTTAGCGACTTGGACGCCGTGCGTCCGCAGGTCGAGGGCCTGATCGCCGATCCATCCGCCGCTATCGTGCTGATGGGTACCGAGCTGGGTGAGGAAGACTATGCCTTGTTCGCCAACGCTGCCGCCCACTTGATCGTGCTCGATGGCTGGAGCGATCGTCAGTACTTCGATGCCGTAGTCATTGCCAACACCGACTCGGTGCTGCGCGCCGTGGACTACCTTATCGAGAAGGGTCACAAGCAAATCGGCTATCTGGCAGGCGACCTTCGCATCCGCAACTTTAAGGATCGCGAGCGCGGCTATCGCCAAGCGCTTGAGGATGCGGACCTTGAGGCCAACCCGACATGGCGCGTCACACTGGGCACCACGCTCGAAGGTGCTTATCGCGACATGGGCGCATGGCTCGACAGCGTCTCGCGCGACGACCTGCCGACGGCTTTCTTTGCCGAAAACGACGTGCTCGCCGTAGGCGCCATGCGCGCGCTGAACGAGCACGGCATACGTGTCCCCGAGGATGTCTCAATCATCGGCTTTGACGATCTGTCTTTGGGCGCCTTCTCCAATCCGCCGCTCACCACGGTGCACGTTCCCAAGCACGAGGTGGGCGAGATCGCGGTGCGCCGCCTGGTGGGTAACATCCGCAATCCCAAGAGCTATACCTGCAAGACGGCCGTGTCGACCTATTTTGTCGAGCGCCAAAGCGTGCGCGAGATCTAGGCGGAACGGCGCCAGACCTCAGAGCGGAAAAGTCCGCCAAAGGCAACCATACATAACGCTACCAAGAGAGGGTCCTATGGGGCCCTCTTTTTATTAAAGGCTTTAGCCTGTGCGGGGCGCGCAGCGCGCCGCATCAGAAACCACCCGCTATGCGGGTGGGGACAACCGGCTTTACAAAGCCGCCCCCTCGCCGGACACTTGCGATTGTTCAGGCCGCAAG
>SKEG01000053.1_pt1 | contig 142560 bp, 162 predicted proteins | sample 4826631 | NCBI WGS metagenome assembly SKEG01 (sample SAMN11008815, study PRJNA524170) | human gut metagenome | biome: Human fecal sample; material: Feces; isolation source: fecal sample from pouch patient p26, p34, p50 | host: Homo sapiens | place: Israel: Tel-Aviv | collected 2016-11-02
CCTTCGCCATCTTGATGGCGCGCTCGTCGAGCTCGGTCTCCTTGAATTCGGTCATGGATTACTTTCCTTCCAATTGGTCGGGCCGCGTATCCGGCTTGTGCCGGGCGCTTGACGCCCTCACATTGCGATTACCATGCTAGCGTCGGTTTGCGACGTTGTGGTGCAATTTTGGCGTGTTTTGGTAGTTTGTGTTCTGTTAGCGTTCACAGTGAACATTGCTACGCTGCAAACGAACGCATTAGCACTCAAGCCTAAGGAGTGCTAATACAATGTTCTAAGGTGAAGTGCGCCACCTGCACGTGGCGGAGCCAAGAAAGAGGCAATATTTCTGGGTTCCCGCGTGTCGCGGCGTGGCGAACCGACCGTCGGGGTACGCCCTGAGTGAACCGTGACTGATATGAATATGTATGCATATATGAGGAGGCGCGCATGACGCAATCAAGACGCATGCTGGTGCTGCGCGCCGTGGTGGAGGATTACATCCGTTCTCAGGAGCCTGTGGGCTCCACTTCGCTGACGCGCGACCATGATCTCGGCGTCAGTTCGGCCACCATCCGTAACGATATGGCCGCTCTGGAGGACGAAGGCTATCTGATTCAGCCGCACACTTCGGCCGGTCGCGTGCCCACCGAAAAGGGCTATCGATACTTTGTGGACCGACTTGCTACCGTGGTGCCGCTCAGCGAGGCGCAACGCCGCGGCATCAACAGCTTCCTGTCCGGATCGGTGAGTCTCAAGGACGCGCTGCAACGTTCGGCACGACTGCTGTCCGAAATCACCGGTCAAGTGGCCGTAGTCGCCTCGCCATCGCTGGCCAAGGCCACATTGCGGCACGTGGAGATGGTGCCCGTTGCCATGACCACGTTGCTCGCCGTGGTGATTACCGACACAGGCCGCGTGGCCCAGCACGGCCTGACCATCGCATCCATGCCCGCCGTGGACGAGATCAACCGGCTCTCCAACACCGTCAACGAGCAATGCGACGGGCTGTCCCTATCGAAATCCGCGGAGACCGTGCGATCCATCGCCGCCAGCGCCGGCTACGAGTCGGTGCGTGGCGTGGCCGACGCGCTGGCCGACGCCTTCGAATCGATGGCATTGGACGAACGCGCGAACGAACTGTACATGTCCGGCACCTCGCACCTGGCCCACTCCCGGTCCCTGGCCGATCTGGCCCCGCTCTTCGACGCGCTGGAAGAACAGGTCGTGCTGATGAAGCTCATGAGCAACCTGAGCGAGGAGACGAATGCATCCGGCGTGGGCGTGGCCATCGGCTCCGAAATGCACACCCCCGGACTACTGCATGCTTCCGTGGTCAGCAGTGGCTATGGGCGCAGCGGAGCGGCGGGCGAACCGGCGGGGAACGATCCCGTAGGCGAACCCGAAACCGAATCCGAGACGGAGAGCCAGACGAACGACACGGAACCCATCGCCTTCGTTGGCTCCATAGGGCCGACCCACATGGACTACGCGGCCACTATGGCCGCCGTCAGGGCCGTAGCCAGATATTTGACCGCCTTCCTCTCCGAGGGCCGGACTCAAGACTGACCGCCGTCTGTGGCACAATGACCCGCAGACCAAACGAACACAAAGGATCAATCAAGTGGCAGATTATTACGAGACGCTGGGTGTGGAACGCGGCGCCAGTGACGACGAGATCAAGAAGGCATACCGCAAGCTCAGCCGTAAGTACCACCCCGACATCGCGGGCCCTGAGTTCGAGGACAAGTTCAAGGAAGTGAACAACGCCTACGATGTGCTGTCCAATCCGGACAAACGCCGTATGTATGATTCGGGAGTCGACCCGAACAACCCGAACGCCGGTGCCGGCGGCTTCTCCGGGGCGGGCTTCGGCGATATGAGCGACGTGTTCTCCACGTTCTTCGGTTCCGCGTTCGGCGGTGGCTCACAGGGCCCGGTGCCGCGTACCCAGCCCGGCCGCGATGCCTTGGCCTCGGCGTCCATCGATTTGAAGACGGCGGTGTTCGGCGGCACCGCGCATGTCAAGATCAATACGTTCTCCCTGTGCCAGGAGTGCGGTGGCTCCGGTGCCCAGGGCGGCGCACAGCCGGTCACCTGCCCCGACTGCCACGGACAGGGATTCATGCAGAAGGTCGTGCGCACCATGCTCGGCCAGATGATGACCTCCGCCCCCTGTGAACGTTGCGAGGGCCACGGTACCATCATCCAGAACCCGTGCCCCAGCTGCATGGGCCACGGCCGTGTGCGCACCACGCGTACCGTGGGCGTTACCGTGCCCGCCGGCATCAACGACAACGCGCGTCTGCGGTTGGCCAACCAGGGCGAAGTGGGTGAGGGCGGCGGCGCTGCCGGCGACCTGTACATCGACATCCGCATCAAGGCGGATAAGCAGTTCACCCGCGATGGCGACGACCTGCACTGCTGGATTCAGGTGCCGATGAGCTGGGCCGTGCTTGGCCACGATCTGTCCATTGATACGTTCGATGGTGAGAAGACCGTGTCCATCCCGGCCGGCTGCCAGACTGAGGACACGGTGACGCTTAAGGGACTGGGCGTCACGAACATCCGCAACAAGGACGAGCGCGGCAACCTCATCGCCCACGTCAATGTGCTTATCCCCACCAAGCTCAACGAAACCGAGCGCGGCCTCATCGAACAGTTCGCCGCCTCGCACGATTCAGGCGCCACGCACGTCTCCCAGGCATCCCGTCCACAGGCTGGCCAAAAGAAAGGCTTCTTCAGCAAGTTGAAGGACGCGCTGAGCTGAGAACGGGTTGGAAAAAGGCCGCTTTGCCTTGCGGGAGTAGGGCTGAGCGGCTTTTTTCGTTTTAACCAGTTTTAACGGTTTTTAACCTGTTTTTACGGAAAATGTGGGCAAAATGTGGGCAGAAATTGAGCCCGCGAAGCCCTCTGCCACAACGCGAAATCGGCCCCGTCCGGCAGCAGTCAAGCTCGTGGAGCTGTCTGCGATGCCGGGCGGGGCCGAACTATGTGGTGGTCATGCGGCGAGGTCGATGCGTTGTTTGAGTGCGCTGACGCCGATGAGCGCGCCGGCGAGGATGCCGAGCGCGTTGAGCGTGGTCACGATGGCGTCCACGTGGGGCCAGCCCCATGCGGGGCCGACCGTGTTGACGAACAGGGCGAGTGCGGGCAGGACGATGAGGCCGAGCCATTTGAGGATGTCGTAGACGCGGCTGGGGATGAGCCAGTCGGGCACGTCATGGGTGACGTCGGCCGTCTCGGGCCAGTCGCTCACATCGACGCCGGGAAGCGTTTCGCCGGTGTCGGTCGTGTTTTTGCTGTCGGTCATGTTTGCTCCGATCAATAAGGGATGATGATGGGGTGATGCCGTCACCCGGTCAAGCGGGTGGCGGCATCTGTTGAGTCTCAGCGGCAGGTCACCGTGTCGCCCACGTAGTAGACGTTGATGTTGCCGGAGGGTACGGTGCAGCGGCTGACGCTGTAACCGTGCGCGGTGGCGAAATCCCACACGGTGTCGCCCCATTGGAGGACCTTGGAGACCCCGCCGGACGGCGCGGTTGTGGAGCCGCCGCCGTAGGTTACGACGTCGCCCACGTAGTAGCGGTTGATGTCACCGCTGGGCGTATGCCACGCGGACAGGGGCCAAGCATCATAGGCGACGGCGAGTCCCCAGATGGTTTCTCCCCATTGCATGACGTGGCTGATGCCACCCGTGTTGGTGTTGGCCGGGGGAGTGTTCGGCTGTGCGGGCGCGGCCGGTGTGGCCGGTGGCGTGGAGTCGCCGGCGGGGTTGGCGTACAGGTCCCACTGCCATGCGTCGCCACGGAAGATGTTGAGGTCGATGGGACTCCACGTGTTGACGACACCGGTGCCACTGTACTGTCGCATGGCCTCGCCGTATGCGCCCAGCATCCACGGGTTGGCCTGGTAGCCGGTCGGGGCCATGTTCGCGTACTGCGCGATCCACAAACCGTAGTTGGCGCGGATGTCGCCGGGGATGGTGCCGGCCACGGGGCCGGTGTAGAGCAGCGGCTTGACGCCGCCCGAGAGCCGTTCGCACTCCGCCATGAAGCGGCGCACCCAGTCCCAGTTACCCCACGCCGGATTATCGTCCATCTCCCAGTCAAGGGCGACGATGCCGTGACGCCAATAGTTGCTGGTGTTGCGGTAGAAGAATTGGGCTTCGGCTTCCGGGTTGCCGCCCATGGCGTAATGGTAGAGGCCGAATTTCTTGCCGGATGCTTGTGCCTGGGCGATCATGCGGTTGGCGTCCGTGTTGACGCCGGACACGAGACAGTTGTTGTACACCTGTCCCGTGCCCCATGTGGTGCCGACCACGATGAAATCGGCCTGCATGTTGTACACGTCTACGCCGCACTGCCAGTTGGACATGTCCACGCCCTGCATGTCCGCGTGCGCGGTCGCCGGAAGCAGCATCATGCACACGGCGGCGGACAACGCCATACCCTTGGCGAGCAGACGCTTCCACCACGGCTTGTCCTTGTTATTGACCAATGTTTTCCCCTTTCTCGGGATGGATTGTTGTTTGTGGCCCACGGTCGTGGGTCAGGATTATCGGGGCCCACTCGGGGCCGTCAATGGAAAAGCCCCACACGGAATGGTGTGGGGCTAGAATCAGTCGATCTTGTACAGGCGGGGAGTGAACGTCTTATCGACCTCGCCCGTGGTGTTGACGAAAATGTTGCATTGGAGAGTGCCGGCCTTCAAGGTTTTCGGCCCATAGTTATTAGGGCCGAACACAGTTGCTCCTTCGCTCCCGTCGTCGTGGGAGATATTGGCTTGTATGCCCATCAGCCATGAATGGTTGCTCAGCGGCCAGTCCGTGGCGTCCATCGTGTACGTTCCCGCATCCACATGCACCATACCGGTCAGGTTATCCCACGAGCCGGCCCCTGTCGTGGTGGAGCCTTTGAAACGGTACGTGCCCGGTGTCGGTGCCGTGACCGTGATCCCCGGGTTGGTGCCCAATGTTGTAGGCAGTCCGGTGACACGCGGATACAGGTTCGCTAATTCGCCCCCCCCCTAAGGCTCGTGTTGTCGGGTCGCATCCACTCGTGCGCGGTGTCGCCGGATTCGAGCTGGACTCGGATGTCGCCGTCCTTCGCGGTGGGCGTGGCCTCGCCGGACAGGATTTCGAAGCGCAGGCTGACGGTGCCGGCAGGGATTGCAACGGCATTGCCCGAGGTGACCTGACCGTCTAGCTGGTGTCCTTTGGCGTCGAGGAATTTGACGCTGGCGGACAACCCGGCGATACTAGTGCCGCTGAGTTTCACGGTGCCCTGTACCGGGCATGGGAACGTCCACGACACGCCACGCCATTGACCGGTGGCGGTGCCGGTGACGTGCAGCGAACCGTCAGTGTTGACGGTGGCGGTCAACCCGTTGCCCTCGGCGGGACCGTAGGACAGCAGGTTACGCGACAATACGGTAATCGGCACGGTTTTCGTGATCTTGCCGGCGGTCAGTTTCAGACTCGTGGCACCCATGCTCTTACCTGTGATTGATATTGCGCCCATATTGGGGCCTCCTTTTATGGTGAAGGCCCCAATATCGGGGCCTTAGTTGAGTTTTCTGAGAATTGGGGTGATGGTTGCGTCCACGGTCTTGCCGGGCGAGACACTGACGAGCATCTGGTAGTCGCCCGCCGGGAGCGTCGCCTTGACCTTGCCATGCGAGAACAGGTCGATCCCGCCGTCCGTGGATTTGAGCTCGCAGAACGGGCCGACACCGTCGGCGAGCGTGTGTTCGAGCGTGTACTCGCCGGCCGGCAGGTCCTGGGTGACGAGGATGGTCGCCCAGTCGGTCGCTGTGCCCTTCGCGTGTACCATGCCGTCGCCGGCCGCGGTGAACGTGATTCCGTTGCGCGTGGCGGGCAGGGTGGGCAGCACCCATTTGTTTCCCCATACACTGACCGGGATGGTCTTTACGATGCTGCCTGCGGTGATGGTGATGGAGGTGTCGCCCTCCTTGAGGGCGCGGACACTGGCCCCCCCCCTAAACGCTGTTGTTGTTGGCATGATATTGCCCCTTACTGTTGTCTGACTGATGCGAGACTCACATCCTTGATGGATGCCGTATACTCCTGCGGCGCGTAATCCGGCAGGATGTTGACGTTCAGGCTGGCGGTTTCGCCCACCCTCAATGTCAACGATTCCGGCGACACGGTGATGCCGGTCGGTTTCGCGTCGCCGACCACGGCGATATCCGGCCTGGCGGCGCTGGCCGCGAACTCCTGCGATGCCGCATCGGGCAGGATCGTCACCTTGAGGTTCTTGCTCTCGCCGACGCGCAGGGTGATGTTGTCGATGGGTTTGCCGGAATCGTCCGTGACCTTGATGGACTCGGGCGCGTAGGCCGCGCTGATGGACACGGCGGCGGAAGTGAAACCGTTGACCGTGGCCGTCACCAATATGGTTCCGCCATGCCGCCACGTGAGCGTGTTGCCCGAAACCGTGGCGGTGGAAGTGTCCCGGCTTGTGAACGTCACGTTCTTGGTGGTCAGCAGATCGCCAACATGACCGTCCGCGTAGGTGGCCTTCGCCCCCCAGTTTCAAAGTGCCGGACACGGCCAGCGACTTGGGCAGCGGCTTGCCCTTATCATCCGTGATCCTGATGGAGACGACCGTGTCCCTGTCGAGGGGCCATACGAGTTTGCCGTTGAACAGGGCGTTGTACGTGTGGCCTCTCATCAACGGTTTGCCGACACGTTTGCCGGCGTAAAAGGCTGGCATGATCAGGCCCCCTTCACAGTGGCCTTGGCTGCGGGCTCCTCCGACACGGTTCCGGTCGGCGTTTCCCCGGTGGAGTCCTTGCCGGTTTCCTCCGTGGTGCCTTCAGGGGTGCCGGTGGAGGGCAGTTCGGCGGAAGCGCTCTCGGCCTTGTCCTTGACCGCCCGCACCGTCGAATCGATGGTGGCGATGGCCGTCTCGCCCTTCGCCGCGACCATGGAAGCGGTGTCGGCCACGGTCTGCGAATCGTTGGCGACGGAAGCCGCCGCCATACTGGCGTTCGACGCGAGACTGCTCAGGTCGGACTGGGTGGCGGTCGCGGAATCCGCGGAGGACCGGGCGCTCAGCATGGCGCTCTTCGCCAGCATGGCGTTCGTCTGCGCTTCGGCCGTGATGGACTCCAGCGTGCTCAAGGCCGCAGCGGCCTTCGCGGTCGTGGCGGTTTCGTCGAAGAACACCAGCTCGTCCGGGTATTGTGCGGAAAGTGTCTCCGCCTCCGACTGGGTGGACGCCCTGCGAACCTTCAACAGTTGGGAGCCGGCCATATCCTTCGGGACGAACGTGCCGGCGTCCACTTCCACGAGGTCCGCGTATTCGACCTTGGTCTGGGAGTCCGGCACCTCGACGTAGCGCGTGTACGCCTGCGGCGTGTCCGCCAACTCGATGACCTGCCAAACAAACGCGCTAGTCGTGGGCAGCAGGTCAACCGTCAGCTCACCCGTTTCGGACAGATTCGCGTCGAACGAGGCCGCGATAATAAGATTCTTCGCCGCGTCGAAATGACGACGCACCGGGCGGAACCGCATCGTGCCGGTGACCGGGTCCAAGCCGCCCGTCTTCGGCTTCCTGATGGAAATATGGATTTGGGTCATTACTGTTCCTCCTTATTGGATTCGATTGTTTCGGGGGCTACGTCCGGGCGAAGCTCGTCCGGCAGCGAGGGCTTGGGATGACGTTTCAAATTGTTGACCATGTTTCCCTTTTCTCTGGGATGGATATTGTTTGTGGCCCACGGTCGTGGGTCAGGACTGTCGTGGCGCTATCGGCGCGGATTGGATGTCATTGTTGAGCGATGTCCCGTGGCCGTTGCCGCCCAGGCTGTGATAGCTGTCGTAGAGGCGTTGGGAGCGTGATTTGAGGTCCTCGTCCGCCACTCCGTCGTGCTCGATGACCATTTCGCGGCGCAGGTCCTCCAACTGGCACAGCAGGAGCTCGCGCAGCCCGTTGACCATGGCTTTGCCCCACCGCCACATCAGGCCCAAAACCGTGGCCACGCCGCCACAGATAAAAGGCACGAGCCAATCGACGACGTGAGTGAGCAAAGACATTGGAAAGCTCCTTTACGGTGGGGAAAACCCACACGTTCGTCCCCGTTGGATAGGCCAACGGGCGTGTGGGTTTTCGGAGGTTGAAAATGCTGTTACGAGAGTTTTGGAACGGCCGGTTTTGGCCGTATTGCACGGCGAATCTGCGTGAGTCCACGTGTGTCGGCTATGAGTCGGCGTGGCGGTTGCACGTGGCCCCGAGGTTCGGCGCAATGCAGATGGAATCGATAAGCGTTGAATTGGTGGACAAGTGGCTCGTCGGGTTCGCCAGTTCGGGCGCGGCGCGCAAGGCGTGGAGCGTACTACGCGCGATACTGAGGCGGGCTATCCGCTGGAATCTCTTGGACGTGGATATCACGAGACGCGATATCCAGTTGCCGGCCAAGCCGCATTACGAGCCGGTGATATTGGGCATCCGTCAGCAGCGATCGCTGTTGCAGGGCTTTTACGACCATCCGCTTGAGGCGTGGCTTATCTGCGCCGTCTCATGCGGCCTGCGCACCGAAGAGGGGTACGGTTTGGAGTGGAGTGACATTGATCTGCGCGCAGGCGTCCTGCATATCGAGCGCGGTTTGCAATGGGTGAGCGGCCATGAGGTCGTCGTGCCGCCGAAGACCGAATTGAGCCGTCGCACATTGCCGTTGCCGCGCTTCGCGGTCAAGCGTCTGCGCGAGCTCAAGCCGCGCGAGGGAGGGCGACTCATCGGTGCGCTCACCCCGCCACAGGTGGCACGCCAGTACAAGGGCTGGTGCAAGCGGTATAGCCTGCCGCACGTGCCCGCACGCAACCTGCGCCACTCGTGGGCGACGAACACTCTGGCGGCGGGAGCCGATATCGCCATCGTGAGCAAAATGCTCGGACACAGCGATATCAAAACCACGGCCCGCTACTACCTCAAGCCGGATATCGCGGCGTTGAGGGACGCGCAACGCCTCTGGGAGAGAGCCTTGATAGCCTGAACGGGATTCCCTAACCCGAATGCCGTATATTCTGTGCGGAGGCCATACCATCACCACGAATAATGACGGCACATTCTACATCAACGTCCAATCCCCAAACGGGAAGAAAGCCGATTACGCGGCCTACACGATTGGGCCGTTCGGCACTGGTTTCGGCCAGGCCGGCGAGTACACCGCACAACGTTGGGATACCAGCGACGTAAACCAGATACGCTTCCGCCTGTGGAACACCAAAGACAACCGCTGGTGCGGGAGGGTCGCGATATTCGGAAGCTGGATCGCAATCTGGAACAGGCAATAGTTTTCCCTAACCCAGACCGAAGTGCTGACGCTGATTAACTCCACTTACGGTACCGTCAAAGGCTATCGTCGCGGCTCGCTCGTCACGTTGCGCATCGACTGGAAGTCGTCGGCCTCCGGCTCCTGGAACAGCGGCACGTTCGGCACTCTGCCCGAAGGATGGCGTCCCCCGATGGACTTGAACTTCTCCTACGGCGGACGCGACGGGGCCAACCAGAAGAGCATCAACATACATGCGGACGGGACCATGACCTACGCCAATCAGGGTGGCACGCAGGCCGCGACCGCGTTCGGCATGACCGTCTCATACGCGCTATGACCCGTGGGGTCACTGCAAGACAGTGCAACCGCCTGAGCCAGTGTCCCGAAGCTATGCGGCGGGCATCGGGTCGGCGGTCCTCCATACGCCGGTGCATCCCGCGTATGCGTTGTTCGGGTTGCCGAGCATGACCACACGGCCCGTATGCTCGCCGTAGAGGATGAACGTGGTGTTGCCGCCGAACACGGCGATGGGAACGTTCGACGTTTCCGCTGGACGATACCCCACGGGTATGGTCTCCCGCGCCTGTGTGTAGTTGTTCTCGCCGCTCTGGTTGAATTTCACGTTGCCGCCCGCGAAGCAGATATCACCCACGCGGGTCAGCGAAATACTGTTGTTGCTGTAGGGGACCCTCCATGTCGTGGAACGCTGGGTTAGGGAAAGCTACGCGGTAATCCAACAGCCGGATATACCGACGAATCGGCCGGTATATCCGGTGCCGTTCAACACCATTTTCCCCTCCGGCGTGCCGTAAAGGTAGAAACTGATTGCACCGCTGTGGTCGGTGCCGCGCATGACCGCGCGGGAATCGCCGGACGGTCTGAAACCCTCCGGGATTGTCTCGGTGACGGACACGTTGCCGACCTGAGTGAAATTGCTTGTCAGCGTGATATACGCGCAGGCGGTGACAATACGGCCGACACGAACCAGAGTGATATGCCTGTCGGAATACGGCATCTTGACTTGGCCCGTGACAGGGGTTAGGGAATCCCACACGTCGCTCATCGGCTTCAACACGTTGAACAATGCGACTGGTGTGCCGATGGTGATACCGTCCAGCGGGATGCGGTACAAGGGCATGTCGTAGGTGGTGCCCCCGTCCAACGGGCTGGTGGTGTTCACGGCGGGGTCGGTGGGCGTGCCCGTGGTGGGCGTGCCCCTGACCACCACCAGTTTCGCGCTCTCAACCGACTGCGAGCCCTTCGTATAGCGGCATACGATCAGGTCGTTGCGTTTCTGACCCTGCGACCCGTTGGTGACGATCAGGTCCTCGGGCGTGCCCTGGCTGACGTGGCGGCCCTGCATGACGAGCTCGCCCGTGCCGATGGTCACCTTGTTCGCGCTGACTACCGTGATTTCGAACTTGTCGTGCACGTTCAGGACATAATCGTCCAAGCCGAGGATGCCGGCGTTCAAACCAGCGGCCTGTTCCGCCGTGGCGTGAGCCTTGTTCGCATGTCCGGTGACGAGTTCAACCATTCTGCTTGCCTCCGTTCTGCATCCAACTGTCGAAGCTGTTGTCGTAGTCCTTGAGCTTGTTCGCGTATTCCTTGTAATCCTGGTCGCAGAACAGGTAGTCGTGGCCCGTGCCGGTGGAGTCCAGCCGGTTGACGTTGTACCACGTCTTGATATCCGGATCGTCCAAGTCCTTGTACCATTTGTTTCTGCCGCAACGGTCGCATTGCATGACCGTCGCATTGTCGATACGCGCCATAATCGGCTCCTTACTGTTTACTCGGCCCCGTAATCGACGCTTAGGACGCCGTCGGAGACCTTGACGATTTTCTTGCTGATAGTCGCGTTGACGGTGATGCCCGTGAGATTATCCCTTGCGGTCACGGTGTCGCCCACGTCAAACACGATGCCCGAATCCTCATGCACGGTGACCTTCACCTCACCCTCGGACTGCAAGTCCTGCAATTTCTCACGAGTCTTCTGGTTCAGCTCGGCGGTTTCGGCGCTGGAATAGTCGTAGACATGCGTTATCTCGTCCACGCCCCTGAGCGACTGGGTCTGGCTGACGTTGCCTTTCGCGTCCGCATACCAGTGGACGACCGTTCGACCGGCACCCTCGCCCTTGCCTAGGCCTATGAGATGATTCGGTTTCCTCCACGTGCGGGTCGCGTCGAAATCGATGAGGTCACTGTCAATCGCATCGCCGTAATGCGCAACCGGCTCAGCCCAAATGTTGACCCGGCCAGACGCATAAGCGAGCCTGAGCTTCAGCCCGCTGGCCTCGCACATCCTCCGCAAACCCGTATAGCAGTCCGCGTAGCGGTCGAACTGGTATTGTTTGATGGTCGGGTCGCCACTGCCGTCAGGCGGTACAACCGCGTCGAACACCGAATCCAACCCGACACGGCTGATGAGCGAGCCGATGACCGTGCTGGCCGTGCCGCTCACGGTGAGATAATCCTTGCCCCTATCCGGTTCAAGGATTTTGTTCGCGAGCACGCCGTGCCATGTGCGCCCCGAATAGGTGAGGGTGCTGACGCCGGACGTGAGCTGGTCTTCCATCGCATCCACCACGCCCCCGCATTCGCTGCCGTCGACGTAGATATAGGCACCCGCGTCGATGGTGGACGCGCCGCTCATGACAAGCTCGAAATCGTTTTCCTCCTTGCCCCACGCGCAATCCAGAGTAAAGTCGGCGGCGGAGCGAGCATCGACGTGATTGGAGTCGGTGATAATCAGGTCCACCATGACGGCGTGCTCCTCTCCTGGATCACGGTCAGGTCAAAGCCGAAGCCGTTCCACTGCACCTGGTGTTCTCCGGCCGGCAACGGCTGGAAGATATAACTGCCGCCGTTGATGCCGCTGCCTCGTTCGCCCTTGTCGAACACGTTCGTGGTGTCGCCGTTTTCTGCGGTCATGACGATGCTTCGTTGTCCCTCCACGCTGTTGACGGTCACATACGAGCCCGAGGGGATGTCCATATGCAATTCATACCGGTTGACGCCGATGATGATGGCTGGCTGTGAGACCGGCCCGTAGACCACCAGTTCGAACGGCATCGGCGAGACGGCATCGTTAGCGACCGTCGCGTTTCGTGTCGTCGGCAGGTAGTCGTGAGGGTAATCGTGGGGGTAATCAAGGTCGAGGCCCGGTTGCAGGGCATCCGGCCAGAAATGCTGCACGTCGTCGCGCTTGTGCCACAGGCCGTCAAGCAATGCGACCGTGAGCGCGTACTTCGCGGGGCCGGGCGGATCATAGGATGGTTCGATGCCGGTGATGAGCGCGGTCTGCGACCAGCCGTCCACGGTGAGCAGTCCGGCGTCGTCCTTGCTGCGGGATGACGCCACGGCCTTTACGTCCGCGTCGAATATTTCGCTCGCCACGTCCAGCACGTTGAGGTCGGCGCACGTGGCCTCCAATTGGACGCTTGACGCGTTGAGGGAGGCGGAGTCAATGCCGTGCGCGGCCAACTCCACCTCCCACGCGTGCGTGCGCAGGCTCTCGATGCGTTTGACCATGAGACCGGCCGGGTCGATGAGATCAACGACGCTGGCCGGAACGGCGCGGCTTGATCCTCCGCCTCGCCGGTAGGTCATCGACTGCATGACTGTCCTCCTGTTTTAGACGAGACCAAGCCTGCGCTTCTCTTCGCGGATGGTCATGGATGGCGTGTACTTAGCGATGGTCGGCCCCAAATCACCGTGCAATGCCTGCAGGTCGGAGCGCAGGCCGCGAAGCTCCACAAGCATCGACGCGAGGTCTGCGAGCCCATTCCCGGTTTCAGGCAATGGGGCGGAGCCCTCCACACCAATGGCGGAGCGCAACGTCATCGGCTGGAATGCCGACTGTGCGGCGGCCGTGACACCCTGCATCCGCTTCGCGATGTCACGCTGCAATGCGGGGGTGGCCTTGTCAATGCCCTCGCTGATGCCGGGCGGGATGTAGCGGCCGACTTCGTCGCGGAACACGCGGGACGGCGAATGGATGCCGAGCGCTTCCTTCGCCTTATCGACCAGTCCGGAAAGCGCGCCCTTGATCTTGTCGTACAATCCGCCGATGGCACCGCTGATGCCGTTCCACAGACCACTGATGAGCTGCGAGCCGGCGTTTTTGAGCAGCGAGCCAGCTCCGGCGAACACGCCCTTGATGGCGCTCACGATGCCCGACGCCAAGCCGCCGACCGCTCCGGCCGCGTTGGAAAGAATCGATTTGAAACTGTTCCAAGCTCCCGACCAGTTGCCGTTGATGAGGTTGGTGACCATGCTGATGACACCGGAAATAACGCCGACCACGCCCTGGATTACGTCTTGTATGCCGTTGATGACACCCGACACATATGGGAGCATCGCCTGCACCGCAGGCAACAACGTACCGGTGATGAATCCGATGATTGCGCTCACTACCGAGCCGACCACGCTGATGATGCTCTGGATGACCGGCATCAGCTGTTGGATGATGCCTGTGATGCCCGAGACCGCATCGGTTATGACTGGCACGAGCTGTTGGATGAGCGGCGTGATGGCGGTGACCAGCTGGCTAACGAAATCCATGACCTGCTGGATTACCGGGACGAGCGCGGAGGCGAGCTGGCTGATGACTTGGCCTATCATCGACACGATCGGCGAGGCGACCGGCAGCAGCGCGGCGATGATGTCCGCCAACGGTGGCAGCAGGCTGGACACGAGCTGGCCGATGAGCGGCATGAGCGAGCTGAGCGCGTTCATGAGCGGTTCGATGATCGTCGGGATGAGCGGTGCCAGCGACTGGAGTATGTCGCCGAACACTGGGATGAGCTCCGCGACAGAAGCGGTGATCACCGGCATGACCTGTTTGAACATGTCCTGCAGGCTTTTGCCGAACGCATCGAACGTCGGCTTCATTCCCGCGATCGTGTTCTTGAACAGGTTGAACGCGCCGGTGACCTGCGTGCCGAAGGCGTTGCGCAGTTCCGGCACCGTGGCGATGAGCGTGCCCAACGCTGCGACGACGATGCCGATGGGTCCGCCCAACGCGCTCAACGGGCCGGACAATCCGCCGAGCACCCCGCCGAGCAACGGAATCTTGGACAGCAATGGTGCGATGCCGCCTGCTCCGAGGGCCATGAATGCAGCTATCAGAGGGGCGATGGCGCTCTGCACGGGTTTGAATATCTCGCCGAGCCCGTTGAATACGCTGCCGATGGCGTTGATCGCGTTCTGGAACGGTTCAGGCAGGAGCGTCACCAGATCCGAGAACAGGCTCGGGATGGCTTTGACGACGCTCTGGGCGATGACCTTCACGCGGGGCAGGATGTTCTTCAACGCAGTGCCGATGGAGTCGGCGAGCTGCTGGCTGAGAGCGCCCATGTCGGCGTTCTCGTTGCCCAGTCCTGCGAGCCAGTTCTGCCATGCGGCCTTCATCGAGTTCACGGACCCCTCGATGGTGGTCGCCGCCTCCTTGGCGGTCGTGCCGCTGATGCCGAGGCTCTTCTGCACTCGGCTGATGGCCTCGGTCACGTCGGCGAACGAATCGATGGAAAGGTCGTTGCCTTCCTTCATCACGCCCGGCAGCTTGTTCGCGTCGGCGATGAGCCGCTGCATTTCCGTCTTGGTGCCGCCGTAGCCGAGCTTGAGGTTGTCCAGCATCGCGTAATTGCCGCGAGCAAGCGACTGATACGTCTGTTGGATGGTCTGGATGTCGGTGCCCATCTTGTTGGCGTTGTCCGACATGTCGATGATGGCCTGATTGCCCATCTCTGCGGCCTTGGCGGTGTCCCCGCCAAGCGAACTGACCAACGAGGCCGCGAAGCTCGTGACCTGGTTCATATAGTCGTTCGCGCCGACGCCGGCCGTCTTGTACGCTTCGGCCGCGTACTTCTGCACAGTGCCGGAAGCGCCCTTGAACAGGGTGTCGACGCCGCCGACCGCCTGCTCCCACGTGGCATACGCGCCCAACGCCTGCTTGCCGGTGGCCACCAGCGTGCCGCCGATGGCTGCCACACCTGCTCCGATGGCGGCGACCGCTCCCGTGGCGAGGCCCTTGATATGGGCGACCGCGTTTTGGGCGAGGTTTTTGAACGAGTTGCCTGCGCTGGAGGCGAGGTTGCCGAGCGTGCTGCCGATTGCCCCGGCGGCGGTCTGTGCTCCGGCTGGGAGTTTGGACCATACGGCTCCGGCGGCGGTGGCGATGTTGCCGAAGTAGTTCTTGGCTACGTTGGCTACCGGTGCGAGTTTCTGCCCTACTTTTCCTGCGGCATCTCCGATGGCGGAGCCGATTTTGCCGCCGAATGAGCGGATGGGTGCGGTCCAAGTAGCGACTGCCGTTTTGATGGTGTTGCCGGTTCTGCTTCCCCAGTCGCGAATCGGTTGCGTCCATGCGGTGATTGCCGCGCCGATTGGTTTGGCGATGCCTGACACGGTGGCTGCGATGCTGCCGCCCCAGCCTTTGAGGGTTTGCTGGGCGGCGCTGATGGCTCCCTTGAGTCCGGTTTGGATTTTCGCGCCGACCTGCACGGCGAAACCGCTCAATGAGGATACGGCCTTGTTCGCGAATCCGGCTATCTTGGAGCCGAGCGGTTTCCAAATGGCGTCTACGCCGAGCAGGCTACGCACGAGGCTGCCGAGCGCTCCAGAGAGTCCGGTGAAGGTGGATTGGCCCCGGCTGATGCTCGAGAATCCAGCCGAGAACGAGCTTGCCATCGTCTTCATGGAACCGGATACGGTGTTGGTACCCTTGGCGAGTTCGTCCTCGGCGGCCTTGAGCGCCTTCTTCGCGTCCGCGAGCCGTTCGGCGGCGTCGTTGGACTTGTCGAGAGCGGTGGCCTGACGCAACTGGGCTTTTTCGAGATTGATGGAGGCGGTCTGCGCCTGAGTCGAATCCGACCCGTATCTGGCGATGGCCGAGTTGAGCCTCTCCTGCGCCTGCTGCACGTTGACCGTGGCCTGACGGTAGTTCAGGAGCGCGGCGCTGGCCTTGGAGGACGCCTGCGCCGCGTCACGCTTCAACGGTTTCAGCACATCGTCGGCGACGCCCCGGGCACTCGAACCGAATGCCTTTTTGAAGCTGCCGCCGAACGATTTGCCGATTTTCGAACCGTTGCCGAACGCCTGGGAGAAACGGTTGGAACCGGACTTGCCGGCCCCCCGCATCTCCTTGTCGACCGCGCTGCGGAAGCCCTTCATCGAGGGGAATATCGACACGTGGCCGGTTCCCACTTCCGATCCGAAAGCCATAAGGCGACTCCCCTCTTAGTTGATGGTTGTTTATCCGAAGAGCTTGCTCATATGCGTTTCGGCCTCGTGGATCTCCTCGGCGGTGGGCTCGTCCGTTTCGGGTTCGCCGTCCACGTCGCCGAGCAGCGTGGAAGCGCCGAGGAACTGCAATACGGTGATGTCGGTGGCGCTCATGGGGAACATGAGGCCGATGAGCGAGGCTCCCGTGTAGGAGGACGGGTCGCCGCACAGCGCCGTGTACAGGTCGATGGCGTCACGGTAGTGGAGACGCCGGCCGAGATCGTGTTCGATGCTCCACCCGAATCGGGCGAAGTCCGCTCGGACCTTTACTCCGTCATCGGAGTTGAGGATTCGGCAGAAGTCGGCGATTTTCCCAGTTCGACGCCCTGTGATTTGGCGAGCGTCTCCCCGTAGTCCTGGATGAGGTTGAACGCGACCTGCATGGGTTCGTGTTCGAGTCGTTCGGCCTGCTCGTCGCCGGCGAAAACGGTGAGGATGCGTTTGACCTGTTCGAGGCTTTCCGTGTCGGTCTGTGTGTTCGACAGGGCCTCGAAGTCGGCGATGGAAAGATAGAGGGGCAGTTTGTAGACGGTGCCGCCGGGTGTCAGTGCCCAGTATTCGTTGTTCTTGATGATGTGTCGCACCTTGACCTGGTTGGCGACCTCGGCGAGGGCCTCGGCCTCCCTGGTCTCGTCCCAATCCTCGAATTCAGCGATCGAGGGTGCCGTGTTCTGCTGCTTTGCCATGATGGTTCTCCTGTCATACGTGTTTCTCCCGTCGTTGGTGTTGGGGCTCCCCGCATGCCGACAGGAGAGAGGTCATGCGGGGAGGGAATCGTTGTCAGACCGCCGCGTAGGACTGCAGGTAGCGGCTGTTGCCGCCGTCTACGGCGGGATCGAGCTGCCATGTGGCGGTCAGCGAGAGGCCGGACACCTCGCCGCGCGTATCCTGCGCCGGCTCGTTGCCGGTGATCTGGATGACGCCGAGACGACGGCGCTTGCGGCCGAACTTGTAGATGGTCTCCTGATAGGCGAACCATTTGGTGTCCTGGATGATGTCCTTGACGTGGTAGACGCCGGTTTCATCGGGCCTGCCGATGGTCATGAGGCGGGTGAGGTCGTTGTCCTCGGCGGCGGTGAACGCGAGCGTCAGCGTCGGGTCGGCGTTGAGCGTGTAGCCCGGCTGGTGGAATTCGGTGGCGTCGTCGCCGTCGCGGGAGTCCTGCGGTGCTCCGTCGCTGGTGATGAGGCCAACTGTGGCGGAGGAGGAGCCGAACACGTCGCCGAGTTCGGTGATCGGGTCCGCCACGCTGGGCGCGATCTGCGAGGCGGTCAGCGTCTTGCCTGCCACATAGGGGGCGACGATGATCTTCGACGTGAGTACGTTCTTGACGGCATTAAGGTCGTTGCCCTGGTTGTCTGCTGTCATTCCATGTCCTTTCAAACGAAAAGGCCCTACACATTGTGTAGGGCCTAGGAAAACGGTTAAGGGATTGGTTAGTGTTCGCCGACCGTCGAATATTCGACGATCAGGTAGTAGTGCGCGGTGTCGGAATCGTCGGACACCGGGTATGGGCCGTTGCACGAGGAATCATCCACGGAAACGATTGGCGAGCCCTTGGCGAGGGCGATGGCCGGATGTTCGGTGAGCGTCGCGTAGACGCGACGGGCGAGAGTCTTGCACGGCTTCTCGTCCTGACGGCTCCATCCGTACACGTTCACGCCAATCGAACGGTCGAAATGGCCGAGCCCGTCCGCGTTGCCGCCATCGTCCCGGACGGTGACGAGCGGATACGCGCCCTGATAGTCGGGAGGCTTCTTGCTGCCCACCTGCAAACCATCCACATCGGTGATATGAGTGCGCAGGTAATCACAGAGGAAAGCCTCCATGTCGGGAGGCAGTATCAATGTCATGTCTTCGCCGCCTTCAACGCCTTGCGGAGATTGCCGGTCTTGGATTCGACCAGCATGGTCTTCGGATCATGGCCGACCACCATGAAGGTGGTGCGGTGCGCGCGTTGGACGGCCTCGACCTGCAGGCCGTCGCGGTAGGCTCCCGTATCCACGGGCGCGTTGGCCTTGGCCACGCCGAGCGCCTTCTCGGCGGCACCTCGGGTCAGGGCCCTGACGCCGGCCGAGTTGAGCATCTGGTCGAAGAACGAGTCGTTGAAATGCACTTTGATCTGTCCGCTTCCGGCCATCGGCTACCCCTTCCACTCGGTGAGCTGGACTTCCAGCGTGGGCTGCCAGCCGGTGAACGCGTTCACGTCACGGCTGGGGAAGCCGGACACCTCCCACATGCGGCCGTCCGCCGGTTCGGGTCGGATACGGTCACCAAGCCGGATATCCGCATTCGGGTCGGCGACGGTGAGCACCGCCGTGGAGGTGGTCTGCACGTCCAACACATCGGGCGTGCGAGTCGAAGTGCTCGATGCCAGGGCACCATGCACTTCCAATTCGACAGGATGCTTCCAATCCTCCGTGGTCTGCGCGGGATTGTACGGGTCGGCTTTACGCGAGGCGCGCAGCCGCACGAACCGTGTGGCCGCGGGCAGGCCGGAGGCATTGATGTCGTCGATGATGCTCACGGCAGCGCTCCTAGCTTGTACCGGTCGAGTTTCGCCAGCTCGTCGGCCATCAACGACACGTTGTAGGTGACGCTGCTGCCGTTGACCGACTGGGATTGGATGACGCCGGCGGAGGCCATGCTCGCACGCTTCGCGGCGTTGATGAGCACGCCCATCACGTCCGGCACCTCATCCGGCGTATAGCCGGCGTGGATGCGGTAGCGTATCGCGGCGACGCCGGCCGGGAATGCGCCGGTGGTGCATTCTACCAAACCCGTGGTGGGGTCGTAGGCGTAGTGCAGCCGGTTGCCGGCGCTGTCGGTCAGCTCGTCGACGGAGGTGACATGGCGTGCGGGGAGACGAATCACCTTGCCTCCCCGCGAATTGGCTACGCCCGACAGTTCGATGTTCGGCGTGATATGCCAGCCGCACGTGCGGCGGATGGCCGCCTGCGCCGCCTTCAGCCAGAACTCGCCGTCAGCGTCGAAGCCTGACGGGTCGGTGATGATGTCGGGAATGGTTTCATCGGCCATCGTTCGCCTCCAGTCGATTCACGTTAGGCCACGGTGAAGGCGTGCGACTTGTCGTCGGTGCCGACCCAAGTGCCGCCGGTGATGGCATTGTCGGAGTTCTTGGTCAGGGAAATCGACTTCACGCCCACGCCGGCGGCACCGGGAGCACCATTCTTGCCGGCTGGCCCCGGATCGCCATTGCCGCCTTTCGCGCCGGCCGGAATGCCAAGCGTGAGCACGCCATCCGCGAGCGTCGCGGTGGGAGCCGCGCCGGCGGCGAGGGCCACGGCCGTCACCGAGGTGATGGCCGCACCGTTCGCCTTGGTCAGGTCGATGGGATTGCCGGCGGCGTCGACCACGACCACCGGCTGCGGATACGTGCTGCCATCACCGGTATCGACCCCGGTCTGCAGCACCTTGGTTGCGTCACTCATCGGCGGTCACCTCACTTGGCCTTCTTGCCGAGGGCGACGGACACGAACGCCTTCGGGTACTTGACCTGCAGGCCGAGGCGTTCGCGCACGCGGAACGTGATGAGATCGTTCGTGAAATCATCGGAATGCGAGTTGGTGGACTCGGCGCGCAGACCGCCCTTACGGATGACCGCGCCGCCGAGCTTGAACGCGCCGACCAGAGCGGTGCCCTGGGCGATGGCCTCGGTGACCACGGTCTTGAGGCCCCACAGCGGCGGATCCTGCATGATGGTGCCGTTGCCGTACTGGCCGTTGAAGTAGCCGCCGCCGTAGTACTGGCCGTTCGCGTCCTTGGAGAGGCGAATGGCCTCGTAGTCGGCGGGGTTGATGACCAGCGCGTCCGCGCGGAAACCGGTGGCCAGCGCGATCTTGGTGCGGGCCTTGAAGATGCGGTCCGGGTCGGAGTCGGTGTCCTGCACCATCTTCTGGATGTCGCGGGAGAGCAGACCCTTGATGTTCGCATCGGAGCCGTTGCCGGACAGCAGCTGGGTCTCTTCCAGCAGCTGCAGGTTGTAGCGGGCGTGGTTGTTGATTTCGGAGACGATGTAGGAGAGGTCTTCGGCCATGTTGTCGGTGACCTTCCACCAGGCGGCGACCTCCTTGAGGCTGTCGGACTCCCAGCGGGGGGCCGGCAGATGGGTCTGCGGCTTGGCACCGCCCTCGCCCACGGTTCCAGCGCCGCCCTCGAGCGCGCCATACACCGGGTATTCCACGGTGTTGGCGTTGCCGCTCAGGGTGACGGAGCCGAACAGGTCGGCGACCACGAGCGGACGCTCATACGGCCAGACGCCGTCCATGTCGACCTGCGTGACCACCGGCGCGTAACCGGTGCCCGCCGTGCCGGTGCCCGCCACGTGCGTGTCGGACGCGGCCTTGAACTCGCTGGAAGCGAACGGGTGCGCCTTGGTGCCGATGACGGTCATGCCGGCCTTCTTCAACTCCTGCGCGTACAGGTCGCCCAGCGTCTTGGCGGCGGGAGCCGTCTTGGCCTCGGGCTTTACTTCGTCCGCGTTCAGGTCGTTGACGCCCTTGAACAGGTCGACGCGCTCCTGCAGGCGCTTGGCCTCCTCGAAGTGGTTCTTCAGTTCGTTCGCCTCATCGTCGGTGAGGTTCTCCATGCCCTTGTCGTACAGGGCCTTGACCGCCTTCTTCTCGGCGGCCAGCTTCTCCATGTAACCCATGGATCATCCTTTCTATTGGTTGTTTGCCAGCGAGAGGAAGTCGCTGATTTCCTTGGCCCACTGCGGGTCAAAACTCTTTTTCGCCTTGCCGTCATTCGGCTCGGGCTTGTCCGAATCGTCCGCCGTATCGTCGTCCGGCTCGTCATCGGGCTTGGAATCGTCGGTGTCGTCATCGTCGGGGGTTTCGGTGATGGAGTCGAGCAGTTCGCCGAGCGCTTCGTAGGCTGTGCGAATCTTGTCCTCGTTGGCCTTGCTGATGGCTCGACCGGCCTTGACCTCGAGCACTTCAGCCCCTTGGTTGGCGGCGACCTGCACGAGACTGATCTCGAACAGTTTGAGCTGCCGAATCTCCCGGTAGCCGTCCCATGGGCTCTTCGATTCCTCGTCCTCAACCCATGCGGTCTTTTCGGCGATGAAACCGATGCTCATCTGGTGGATGAGGCCACGCTTGAGCAGGTCGTAGGCTCGCTTGCCCTCAGCAATGTCGGTGTCGAGCTTCGCGGTGATGAGCAGGCCATGCTCATCCTCCACGGCGCTCAACGTTTCGCCGATCACATCGTTCGGGGACCCGTCCTTGTGTTGCCAATGGATGGGGATGCCCGCGCCGCCCGCCTTGAAATCGGCGGAGAGGGTCTGCGCGAAAGCGCCCTTGACCACCACGTCGTCGTACAGGTCTTTCTCCCACGTGCTCGCGTAGCCGGAGAACACGCCGCCGCCGCTGTTGTCGGTGGCCTTGAGCTCCTTGAGCTCGTAGCCGAGATAATCAAGACTCATCTGAGGTTTCTCCCTTCGTCATCGAGTCCCATGACGCGCGGAAACCGGCGTCATACGTGTAGAGGCGTTTGAATTCGGCGAGCATCTGCTTGCCGTTCGGGCTCGCGCCCTGTTGCGCGTTCTGGGTCTGGCCGCCGTCCTGCGGGCTGGGCTGGCCGCCCTCGCTCACGTTGAGCGGGGTGATCAGTTGGTCGCCGCCCGGCAGTTTCGGACGGTCGAGCAGTTCGCGCGCCTCGTCGGTGGTCATAAATGGACGGCCGGTGGCGGTGGAGAGCGCCTGATACTGGGTCTCCATCGTTCCGCGCAGCTTCGCGTCCAGATTCGCCTTGATGTAACAGTCCGGTTCGCCCACAGCCTCGGGCAATGTGAGGTTCAAAGCCTCCTCGAACGCCACCAAGTACGGCAGCAACTCCACGTTCCAGAGTTTTTCTTTGTAGGCGCTGATGTTCGAGTTGGTGCCGGAGCGGAAGCCGATATTCTCCGGGCTGATCTGGAATGCGAGGCACACCTGTTCGTTGATTTTCTCGCGTGCGTCCAGGTCGGCCATGTCCACCGGCTTGAACAGTTCGCCGATGGCGCGAACCTCCATGCCGTCGCGCAGAGGAAGCCATGCACCCTCGCGGCCGCCGCCCTGCTGGTAGTTGCGGAGCGCTTGCACGAAATCGTCGTAATCCTCCTGCGACTCCCACTGCATTTCCTTCGGCCGGTAGATGTACGCGGGTGTCTGCGGACTGTTCTCAGCGACTTTGCGACGGTATTTCGCCATCGCACGCGCCTCGGAGAGCAGGGAACGGAGAACGTTGGTCACGGGGTCTCCGAGGTTCAGGCCGTCGATATAGCCGATGTCAAGCACGATTCGCGGGTCCGGCAGCTTGTAGGTACCGCCCTTGTTGCCGTCGACGCTGCTGATGGTCACGCCGGTGAGTTCGCCGAAACCGTTCGCCGTGAGGCTGTACCCGTCGGCGGGGATGCGGCGAAGCGTGTTCCCGCCGCCAGAACGGTTGCTGCCGAGCGTGCACAGCCACCGGTCTTCCAGCAGCATGTCACGGATGAGTGATGCATAGAAACGGTATCGGCTCATACCGGGCAGTTCGGAAGGCCGTTTGACCAGTCGGGCCAATGCGCCGTCTCGTATCTCCTCCGCGTCGCCGTCAGCGTTCTTCCGATACACCTTCAACGGCAGAGAGGCCAATTGGCGGGTAATGAAATCGACCACGACGCGCACCGCGTATTCGCGGCAGTACATGCCGTTCACGTAGCCGGCGAAGTCCTCTTCGGTGGGCCAGCTGATGGCCTCGGGCATCGCGTCGCCCACCGTGGGCAACGCGCCGGTCTCCGGCTCCGCGCCCTTCATGGCGATGGCGGCGGGGCCGCGCAGCAGATTATTCAGAAATCCCATACGCAGCCTCCTTGGGTCACGTCATATCAACAGTGAATCTTGATGCCCGTGGAGGGCCTGTACTTCGGTTTCTCCGGCTCGCCGTCCATAGTCTCCAACGCATACAGTGCCTGCGATTCGGCGATGAGGCCGGAAATGTGCATAGCGCTCTGGTTTCTGTCCCACACCTCGACCTCACCCAATCGTCGGGTCACGGCCACGCTCACCTGTTGTTCGATGGCCGGCTGGGGGAGATGGCGGAGTTTGTTTTCCTTCACCCGGTCGCGGAAACGGCCGGTCGCGGCTCCCATGCGAAAGCCCTCGATGAGATGCACCGTCCAACCGGCCTCCGCGAGCGGATCCGCGAAGTCCACCGCCGGGCAGCCCTTGGACTGCACGGCGATTTCGTGGATGTTCGGCCAAGCCTCACGAAGCATTTTGAGGTATTTCGGCACCCAGAGCATGCCGTCACGGCGCACGATCAGTTCGACGTGCGGCAATCCGTCCTCGCGGTAGCCTGCGGCGGCGATATAGGTGGTCTCACGGTCCGCGCTGGTGTCCACGGAAAGCACTACGCGCCCGTCATCGGGGATACGGGACTTCGGGTCGATGCCGCGCTTCCACAGCTTCGGATTGATGTACGGCGTGATGTCCGCCGTCACCCACTGGCACAAGACCTCGGTGCGATACGCGGCCTCGGTCATGCCGTTGATGTCAGCCGAGATGCTACGAAAAGTCATCGGCCCGTAACCCATGGAGGGGTTCGCCTGACGAATGCCGTCGAGATCGTCCAGCTCGCATTTATCCGGAGCCGACCACTCGAAATACCCATAGGACGAGTCATGTTCATCGGCCCATTCGTCCGGCGACTGTTTGCCGGTTTCGACCGAGGCGTTCCATGATTCAGCCAGGGCGCGGCCCTCGTCAACGACTCGGCGCAGTACGATGCTGCGGTAGTCGCCGGCGTTGCTGATGCCCCACAGTTGGCTGGACCAGATGGCCTTCGTGGTCTGCGACACCGCATTCCAACCGTCGTCGGTATGCTGTTCGCGCAGCTCGTCGAACACGACACGGCTTGCGCTCTTGGAACGGATGTTCTTATCGGCGCGCACGATATACTGCGCCTTGTTACGGCAAATTATTGCCTCTTCGCCATGCGAATTGTTGACCCGCTGCACACGCTTCTGTAACACGGGCACCGCCAGAGCGGCCTCGCCCTCGGAAGCCGGATTCGGATTACACCAATTCAGCACGGCCTGATACGGGGCACGAGCATTGTCCAACGTCTGCGCGGCACCGACCACGAGAAACTTCCACGCCGGCGACAACTCCGGGTGGCGAGCGGAGTCGACGAACAGCCACCACGCGCACAGTACGCTCATGAGCGTGGTCTTGCCGTTCTGGCGCGCGACCTCGGTGACAACTCGGCGGAACCGGTAGGAGCCGTCCGGCAGAAGCTCAAGCCCGTGGATCAGCAGCCATTTCTGCCACGGGTAGAGATGCACGTGGAGAAACTTTTCGGCGAACTCGATGACCGCGTAGCCGTTTGATGTTTCCGGCGTCAGTTCGCGCAGCGGGGGAGTGAATATGCGTGGCGTGGTGATGCCGTGGGCATCGTCGTTGATTTCGCCGATGCCCATGACGCCTCCTAGCTGATTTTCGCCAGATACTCCTCAAGCTCATCCGCCACCGGAGTCGCCTCGGGCTTGGCGGCCTTGCCCCTCGCCGGTTTCGCCGGCTTCTCCTCCTCGGGAACCAGTCCGAGAGCCGCGCAATATTTCAGGAACGTCGGCAGCGAGGTATTGTCGTTCTGCGGCACAGCCGGACGGGTACCCTTTCCCTTCGCTTCGGCGTCCGATATGGCCTGTTCCGCCAATTCGTCCCAATGGTCGATTTTCCATGCAAGGGCCCGGGCGGCGGCGACCGTGGCTGCGTCCTTCGCGCGCAGATGCTTGGCGTTGCGCAGCGAACGCTCCAATGCGTCGGCCACCGTTTCCTGCGGAAACTGTTTCGGCATGGAACCTCCTTCGCGCGCGACCCCGGCCGAATATCGAATATTTTTCGGAGGGAGAGGAAGAGCGGCCATGCGGGTAGTGTCCCGGTGGCGGCCGGTTTTGGGATTTTACCGCCCCTCCCGGTGGTCAGGCTTTGATGGCGTTGGTGAATGCGTTGATTCCTGCGGTGAGGATTCGTGTGAAGCCCACGCTATCAACTTTCGGCATTATCGTGCCGTTGTTGTTGACGACTTCAACTGTGATTGGTAGGTCTGCGTCGACGCTGGCGAGGTCATAGCTTACGTTGTCCGCGCTGAGGCTGGCGCTGATGTGGAGTGTGATGGTGCCGGTTGCTTCGCGCAGTGTTTGCCCGCATGCGGTCTTGACCGGTTCGTCGATGTCCATGATTGTGTTGCTCCTATGCTGTTTTGATCCATTGTCTGCTGAGTGTGCCGATTGGTGCGGCTGGGTCTTTGTTGCCGCGCAGGTTGTTGCATTGTGTGTGTGATGGGCGGAAGCCTGCGGGGTCGTGTTGCAGGTCTGGTCGTTTGGTGACGGGATAGAAGTGGTCGAGGTTGAAGCTGTCGTCTGTGGTGTTCTGTGGTGCGTCGTAGTCGATGGGCATTCCGCAGAGCCAGCATGGACGGTGTTCGCTCTTGCATTCGAGGAAGAATTTCTTGCGGTCTTTTTCGAATTGGCGTCCGCCTTTGCGGACTTGGCGGCTGTAGCTGACCATGATGCCGTCACCCCGCAATCATTGGAGAATAGGTGTCCCTCGCCTCGGATTCGAACCGAGACTGTATCGGACTTGAATCGGATGCCTCTGCTGGTTGGGCTAGCGAGGGGTTGAAATATCAGGAGTTTTCGGCGTGTTTTGTTGTGCTCTCCTTGCATATCTATAGTTATTGTGTTACTATAGATATGTCAGCAGAAAGGAGGTCCGATGAATCCAAAGGATTGGTTCGATGTCATCAACGGCATCATCGCCAACGTCCTCGCCGCGATAGCCATAATCATCGCAATCAGACGAAGACCGAAGCACAAGAAGTAAAACAGGTTCCGGCTAACCCTACTAGCCGGAACCTCCCCGCCAATCCTATCTCATCGGAAACACATCATGAGAACATCACTGATTTTCGGAATCGTGGCCCTGACGTTCGGAGCCATGGCCCTGGGCGGCGCGCTATCCGACAGCCCGATAGTATCTGGCAGCTTCGGTCTCGCGGCCGGAATCATGGGCCTTGCGGCCGGAATCATCAACGGCAAGGAAGGCAACAATGACGACTGAATACCTCGGCGTCAAACAGGTCGCCGAACGCCTCGGCATCACCAGCGGCGGCCTGCTCAACCTCAAACTCCCCGAACCCGACGCGACCATAGGCCGCACTCGGGGCTGGCTGCCTGAGACCATCGATGAATGGAACGCCCAACGTCCGGGACGTGGTGTCGGCGGAGGAAGGCCACGCAAGAACAAAGCATAGATACGCGAAAACCCAGCCACTTGAGCTGGGTTTTCGACACTTCTGCCACTGCATATTATGGCTTCACCTAACGGATTTTGTCAAATCGGGGCCGATGAGCAGCCGGTACACGTCGCAGTAGGCGTATCCATCCGCATGACGGGGCAGTTTGCCGCGCTGCTCCCACGTGGTGATGGTCTTACGGCTGACCTTGAGCCCCGAGACGGCGAATGCCTTGGAGATGTCCGCCGCCGAACCTCGCTCGGAATCATCCCAACACAATGTCTTGAGTCGGCGCAGTTTGACCGTCTGAGCTCGCTGTTCCCTCCCGCACACGGGACAGGTGACCCACTGGTCTGCCGCGCCTGCGGTGAGCATGGTCTCGCATAGTTCGCAGTTGCCGATTTCGCGGCGTTGTTCGGGCGGGTCCAAAACCGTATCGACCTTGCGGGCAAGGTCGTTGATGATGTGCATGTAGAAGCCGGCATCCGCGAACGTGGCAAGGCGTGCATGACCGGCGCATGCGATGAGCGTGGCCGTCAAGTCCTCGTTGCGTCTGTCTTTGCGCCAGTCGAGTGCGTCGATGCCGTCGAGGCAGCGCCATAGTTCGCGGGCCGTCGCGTCGAGCATGTCAATCAGGTCGAGCACGTCCAAGCGTATCGGCGTCGGGGGAGTGGCCGTCTGGATGCGCACGGGCGAATGCCCTCCCGGATGCAATGTCGCGTCGAGGCTGTCATGCAATGGCGTGACATCACGCGCCAAGCGCAGGAGCGTGCCGGCGAAGCGCAGCTCGCACGTCGCGCACACTGAATACCCCTCTTCGGTCATCGTCTTGCAGTTCTGACAGTTCACATTGAGCCCCTTCCGGCTGGTCGGCTAGAATAATGATTGGATCTCATCGCCCTGGCCGACCACGGTTGGGGCTTTCTCATATTTGAGCCGCGAATACGGCATATTCCAGATGCGTTTGAATTCGGCTATCTCCTGTTTCGACAGTCTCGGCCCGCCCCATGGCTTGCCTGGCGGGCGTTCCCGTTTCGGCGGTTTGAACGGTTTGACGCTTATCCGGGCGAGATGACACATGTGCATGGCCAGATACTGGCCGTCCGGTCTGATGCCTGCATCTCCGCAGGTGCTACGGAGCAGCGGGTGGCCGACGGAGGGAAGCCACGTGACGCGGGTCAACGGCCGGCCGAGGATTATCGCCACGGTCAGGTCGTCACCCGCCACACACCCGTAATCCCACGACTCCCACACGGTTTCCCGATCCTCGATGACGTACAGGCCGCACCCCTCGCAGACGGTGACAACGAGGGGACTCGTTTTCGGGATGAACGCGCGAAGCCATGCTGGTTTGCGTTCACGGGCGCGTGGCCTGCTCACTCCTCCATTGCCTTTCTTCTTGCCGCGTCGAACGCGATTCTGATGATGTTCTCCATCCACGCGCCGGGGAGCGTGATGAACTTTCGGGTTTCGGCCATGGCGGCGGCAATCTCCTCTTCGGTGATTCCGCGTGACGCTCCGGCCTTGTATCCTCGTCCCCACGCCCACTGCAGGTCACTGTCGATGTACGACGGGTCACGCTGCTTCTGTGCCTCGATTTCACTGCTGATGATGCTCATTCGTTTCCTCCGTTTCGTTGTTGATTGCCGTTTCGATTCGTATGCACAGGTCGAGCGCTTCCCGCCAGCCGGCCTGGTAGCCGAGCACATACGCCTCTGCCGGCGACTCGCTGCCCAATCCCGCTGAGGCCAGTGCGCTGAGCGCCCGTTGAATCACGTCAATCGGTCCGGCCATGGGTCAGTCCTCCCATTTGATGTCCTGGATTTCATGCAGCACCGCTTCGCAGGCGGTGATGAGTACGCTGAGCATACGGCGGCCGTGATGTCCTCTCCGGTCAAGGTTGAACAGGACGGGATGGCCTTGACTCCACTGGTCGATGCCGATGGAGGCGATTGGGATGGTTTCGACCAGATTGGTGTCAGCATCCTCACAGCGGTATTGGATGGTGACGGATTCTTTCATGCTTCCTCGCTTTCAGTCGTGTAACAGTTCGCGTCGAGCCAGTCGGCGATGACGCGGAAGTCCTTGGCCCATTGGATGCGGTTTTCCCGCTCCCGCTCGTCCTTGGGAGCTGGTTTCGGCTCATTGAGGTTGAGTAGTCCGTATTCGGGTTTCTTCAGATAGTGGCAGCGGGCGCGTCCGCGTCCCTTGCCGGCTTGCTTGTAGTTGATGAGCTGGAGTATGTGCAGCATCTCCAACGCCTTGGTCGGATCGAAGTTCGGGGTCTCAGAATCCGCATCGAAGCGCTTTCGAAGCTCGGGCGTGGTTCCCTCTCCATTGCCAAGCTCCCATGCGGTCGCTTCGATCTGCTCCCTGAATGTGAGTGCCATCTTCCGGTCTCCTTTCTGACGTTTTCTTGATTGGGAACAACTAGTGTCGTTGACGTGCTTTTTTTGCTGTTCCGGAGGGCCGAGTCGCAGTTGTTCCCGCACCCACCCACACACGTAGTGTGGGTGGGGAGTGCTGGGAACAGCTGGACATCGCTACTCCAGTTGTTCCGGGAACAACTCGGAACAACTGGGAACAACGGGAACAACTAGATTTCGAGATGGTTTTCCTTATCCAATTCGTTCGCCTCCTCCCTGCTCATCCGGTCCACGAAAGCGTCCGATTTCGGGTCGTTCATCTGCCGGTATGGTCTGACGCTGGCGTAGATGTTCCGGTTGTTTCGTCCGGAGCGGTTGCTGATCCACTCGCCTTCGAGCAGCCGGTTGATGGCGGTGAGCACGGTGGTCTTCCGGGCGCTTGAACCGTCGTCCTTCAATAGTTCGATGATCTCGGTCTGGTTCGGCTCCTCGGGCGCGTTCTCGATGATCCGGCTGATCTTCTCCATGAGCCCGGTGGGTCGTTCGAGGCCGCGCTGTCGTGTGGTTTCGTCGCTGGGCATCATGTTTGGTCGTGCGATGGTGACGCGCATGAGTTTCGGGTCAGTGCTGTTGATTTCGATGCGTGCGGCTTCGCGCAGGTGCGAGCCATTCGAACTCCAGCTGACGGCGCAATGCTCCTCGATCTCCGAGATTCGGTCTTTGCCTGATTTGATGACGATGGTGCCTTTCACGCCCTTGCCGACTGGTTTGGTCATGTCCACCGAGTAGCTGATGCCGTCGATGAGGGCGAGTTTCTGCATGCTGCCGCCGGCGTAGCGGCCCCGGTTGTCCTTGCTTTTGACGACGTGGTCGATGAGTACGACCGCTGGCCCGCAGGCCGAGATGAGTCGGGGCATGGTGTTGTACCAGGCGGCGATGTCGTCGCCGCTGTTGCTGTCGAGGCCGGCGTAGGCGAGGCAGCTGGTGACGCCGTCGATGATGGCCAGCGTGGCCGTGTCCGCGTAGTCGAGGGTTTCCTTCCAGCCGTCGAGGCTGGTGGGGCTGCTCGGCTTGGCGCTGGGCCGCACGTAGTGGAAGTGAGCCACTATCTGCTCGCCGGTCACGCCGAGCAGCAGGAGACGCTTGACGACGTTTCTGGCGGAATCCTCATAGTCGATATAGATCACGTCATGTCCCTGTTTGAGTTCCTGGGCGGTGGCGATCTGGGCGAGCATGCTTTTGCCGCAGCCGGGTTCGCCGTGCAGGTCGTTGACCGCGCCCCTATAGAAGAGGCCTTGGCCGTCCTCTCGTTGGAACACGGTTGGCGTGGGCGGCAGTTCAATGCCGGAAGCGAGCTGGGTGAGGTCTTCGAACTGCCAGCTGGAGGAGGCGTTTTTGTTTGCCTCGTGACTTTCCATTGAACCGTTTTGAACCGGCGCGACGGGTGTTGAACCGGCTTGAACCGGCATTGTTCCAGTGTTTTGAACTGCTTCCGGGTGACTTTCCTCCATTTGACTCGCAGCCGCGTTTTGGGTGAGTTCGTCGAACTCGCCGGGCGTCATGCGTTCGATTTTCGACTGCTCGCACGGATCCACATGCGATTGCACACCGTTGACCTTCTCCATCGCGCCACTGAGAATGCTGGCCCATTCGCGTGCCGCCTCACGCTCCTTGCCTTGACGGTCGGGGGCCACCTCGGCGATGAACCGTGGCTTCAATTGGTTGATGGCGTCGAGAGCCCCCCGGTGTCCCTCCTGCGCGAAGTTAACCAACGCCCAGACGGCCTGCAGCGTGGTGTCATGCCTTGAGCCTTTGCTTGCCGGGTTGGCGAGCGTCTTGTTGAGGAACGTGTTGACCGCCTTGCACATGCGGTCGTCGTATTCCCTCGGATTCGAGGGGGTTAAAGTGTTCGAATTCGAACACTTTAATTCCTTCGGGTTCGACATATTGTCGGGCTTGCGCAGATAGTCCACCCACTTCCATGGCAGTGTCGCCAGATCCGAGATGTGGGGGAGTGTGCTGGCGAATGCGCCGCTTGGCGTGTACCAGCAGTACATTTCGCCGCTCGGGTGGATCGACGGCCAGACCACGGAATACCGGTGGCCGGGCTGCAGGATGTCGACTCCCTCGATTGCACCGCCCTTCCACGCGAGCCCTTCGGGCACCTTGTAGAACAGGTGGCGTGCCGGGCTGTCGATGCCGTGCGACGTGCTGCTCCACGTGGCCGGCAATGCTCCCAGCTCCTGGCTGAGTTCGCTGATGCCTTTCGCCCCGTCCGCCTTGACCTGATGGCCCTGCGCCGCGTCGATGTCCAATACGAGCACGCCTTCGGGGATGACGATGCCCGTGTTCGCGTTCGGGGTGGCTTGGCTCCACAACTGTATTTGTTCGTCGGTGACGGGCTTGCGGCTGCGTCCAGTGAAACCGCTGGGCGGCGGGGTCTTGCGTCCCTCGGGCAGGGGGATGACCTGCATCCAGCCCGCCGCACGGTACAGGGGTGCGGCCGTCGCATAGCCGTAGATGTCGGTCATTCCTGAAACTCCTTTGACGTGATGTGAAAATGTGGTTGGTGCCGTGCACGCCTTTGCATTCGTGCGGGCCGCTTGGATACGGCAACGGCAATACGGGACTCAGCCTTTATCCGAGTCCTTGGTGTTATGCCAGCCTGCGAGCACGAGCTTCAGTGAAAGCAGCTCGATACTGACGGGCGACAGACCTTCAGGACACAGGTCGACCTCGCTGATCTGCGTGGCCAGCTGCTTCTGCTGGTTCTGCAGGTGTTTCAGCAGTTCGTCCATCAGAATTCACCGGTTTCCAATTGCTGTTCCGAGCCGCCGTGGTTCTGCGGCTGCGCCTGGTCGGTGACAGCGGTGACCGCTTCGACGGGCACGCCCAACAATGCGGCTATCTCCTGCGGGCTTTTGCCCACGGCCTTCAACTGGTTGACCTTCATCGGATCAGCCTGCTGCTGTGGCTGGCCGAGCTGTACCGGCTGGGCGGGTTGCTGCGGCTGCTGCTGCGTCGGCGGGTTCCATGGGTCGACCGGAGGCTGCTGATACCCCTGATTCGGGGCCTGCATGGGCTGCTGGGGCGCGTACTGCTGCTGCGGGTATGCCGGCTGGGCTTGCTGCATGCCGGGCTGCTGGGGTTGGTTCATGGCGAGGTCGGCCGGCGACTGGTGTTCGATCACGTATTCGAACAGTTTCGGCGCGTTCATGCCGGGCTTCGCCTCGCCGAAACCGGTGAACGTGGCCGTGAAACGGTCGCCAGGCCGCACTTCTGCGGCCTTCCTCAGCCCGGCGTTGTGCAACGCCTGAAGCCATGCGTGGCGCTGGAGGCCGAAGCCCTTGATGTACACGGTGCGCCGGCCGTCATCGTCCTCCACCATCGGATCGGTGACGCCGGTGTTGATGGTGACGAGCACCTGCATCTGCGGCTGTCCGTCATCGAAGAACTTCGGCTGGCGGGACTTGAAATCGCGGATCTGGTTGGCGGTCACGTTCTCGATGATTCCGCTGATCGATGTGCCGGGCTGTTCGAATTTCGCGCCCTTGCTGCTCTGCGATTCGATGCTGGCAAGCATCTGCTCCGGGGTCATGGACACGGCCGGGCGTGCCGGCGGCTGACCATACCCCTGCTGATACCCCTGTTGGGGGTAACCCTGCTGCGGGTAACCATACTGTTGCTGTGGCTGTCCGAACATGATTGTTTTCCTTTCGTTATTCGGTGAACTGGTATTCGGATTCGATTAGGGGGATGAGTTGGAGCCATTTGTCGGGCACGTCCGGCCACGGCTTCTCGTCGAACTCGGGAAGCGCGCTCATATCCGGCCAGACCCGGCCCTTGCAGGAGAAGCACTTGTCGGGTCCGGCCGCCGGCAACTGTTTGATCCAGCTGTCGCGCACGTCGGGGCCTTCCGCCTGCTCCACGCAATCCATGAGGTTGACGAGCAGTTGGGCGCGGCTCAACGCCCATTTGCCGGGCTCCGGGTCGAACCTCGTCTCCCAGGGCAATGCGTCGCCCAAACTGGTCTTGTTGCTGGGCAGGAAGTAGATGCAGTTGCGCTCCACTCGTTCGCCCTCGTTCTGCAGGCCCATGCCGTAGAGCGACGCCTGTATCCGGTATTGTTGCGATGGGCCGTGGGCCTTGACCTTGGTGACGGTTGTGTTGCCGACGTTCTTCCAATCGATGGTGCTATGGGTTTTGCGATCCCAGAGGTCGATCGAACCGGTGACGTCGTAGCCGCCGTGCAGGCCCTGCAATCGGCCTACGGTGACGCGATATTCGCTGCGCCAGCGCTCCACGAGTTCGGTCACGTTGTCCTCACTCGTGTAGAGGAACTGGTGCGCAGGATCCCTGTTCAGCTCGCGGAACATCTGCTCGAAGTGCTCGTGCACGCACGTGCCGATGAACGGCCGCCAACCCGGCGAACGACGCTCCGGCCAGCCCGCCAGTTTCGCCGCGAGGCAATGCACGCAATCCGTTCCCAGTTCGGATGGGCCTATCTCACGCTGCAGCTCACGCGGAGCGTTGGCGATATCCGCTTCGATGAGCTGGCGAATCTCCGGCCACAGTTGCGGCTCCTCCACGGTGCCGATTTTGGTTTTCGGAGTGACTGGCGGCTTGCCCATATCGGGTGCCGACTGCGTCATGGGCGGTATGTCCACGGGGATCGCATCACCCTGTTGGGCTTGTGCGACGGCGAGAATGGCCTCATTCATGCTCACGGGTTTTCACCTCCTTGAGAAGGTCGTCGATCTGTTTCTTGATGTCGCCCAGTGCGGTCTGGCTGAGCCGCATGATGGCCACCGCCTCGTCCGAATTGTCGAAGCGCAGCGTGTAGGTGCGGTCGCCGTCCTTCGCGATGGTTACCGGCATGCTGCCGAAGGCCATCGAATGCACGGGGAAGCCGGTCTTGCCTTGCGTCTCCAGTTCGCGTATGGCCTTGTGGATGCGTCTGGCGACGGTGAGGCCCAGCTCGTCGAGCCGTTCGGAGCGGATGACGTACAGGTCGTCGGTCAGCTCGTTGCCGTCCTCGTCACGCAGGTCATAGTCGGCGATAACGTTCTCCACGATCTGGGCGATGCCCAGGCTGGACAGTTCCGCGCTCATGAGACCACCACCATAGGCTTGCCGCTCACCGCGTAATCGGCCACCGCGTCCGCCGACAGCAGCTTCTCCAACTGGCTGAGCGGCCGCGGCCGCAACTGGTAGGCTCCGGGATACTTGGTGGCCGGGTAGGCTTTTTCGAACGTGCCGGCGTTGATGCGGCGCGCGCCCGGCTTGACCTGCACCTTCAGGTTGCCGGCCTGGTAGGTGCCGACAGGATGCGAGTCGAGGATACGGGCCTTCAGCTCGTCGACCTCCTCCTGACGGGACGCGATCTCGGCCTGCAGTTCGACGATGCGCGCCGCCTGCGCGGCGAACAGGCCCTGTCGCAGGCCCTCGTCGGGGTTTTTGGTTTCGATTTCCTTGAAATCCGGAGTCAACACGTTGTTGTCATTCGCAGTCATTTGGTTTTCCTTTCACGGTGACCTGGGCGTAGGTGGGGTACCACGCCGTCTGATGGTTCGGGTATTGGTTCGCATGCCGGGTGCAGCTGGTGACCGCCTCGTCCAGTCCGGTGGGCTTGCCGAGCGGCCCGCATGTCCTGCAACGCGGCATCCAGAGACGCCGGTCAGGCATCATGCTTGTCCTTGGAGGTGAGTCGCAGTCCGGCTATGATGTCCGCCGAAGCGTCCGGGTTGCGCAGCAGCTTCGATATGGCCGCGCCTTCCTTGACGGTCAGTTGGGCTACGGCGATGGCCGTCACGACGGCCGTATGCTGCTCGTTGGTGAGCATGATCTTGTCGGACAGCAACAGTTTGGTCGCCCGGTCGATGAACGTGCTGGCCGCGTTCGTGATGCCGTTCGCCGGCGGCACCAAAGCCGCCAGTTCGAAACTCAGATCCTCGTCCGCTATCAGCGCCTGCTGCACCATACGCGGCTCGTTGATAGGCTTGCTCATGATTGTTTCCTTTCCTTCGGCTCCCATTCGGGGAGCGGCTTGATTCGGATATAGAGATGTGGCTCGTACTCATGCCCGCAACACGTGTATGGGTCGCCGCTCTTGCGTTTCCGGTATTTGCCTTTGGCCCCGTACACCCACAGGTCGGGCATGCGCTTGCTGGCATGCGATTCGACGACCTGCGCGTCATCCACGTAGGCGACGCCGTTCAGCGAGTCCAAAACCAGCTTCAAAAGGTTGTCGAGATCCGGACGGCCGCGATGGCTCATCCAGAACTCCGCCTCCAAGCGCACGGGGCATTGGAACGGTTTCGCCTGCGGGTATTTCAACCGGAATTCCGCGAACAGGCGTTCCTCCGCCCTGACGGTGCGTTTCGGAGTGATCGCATGCCCGTTGTAGACGCGGGGCCTGCCCTTCGGCACCGGGTCGCCCGGCAAGCAGAGCGTGAACTCACTTGGCTGTTCCATCGCCGCCCCACTTCAACAGGATTCCCACGAACATGAGCGGCAGGATGACCGCCAATGCGAGCGAGCCGGTTATCATCCACTGCGGCGTACCCACCGGACTTGGGATGCGACTATGCGTGCCGGCGAAACCGACCAGCCAACCCTCGAAGAACGTGAGAGCCAGTAATACGGCCGATTTCTGCCCGTCCGTTAACCTCGGCCGGGGTCGGCGCATACGCTTCTTTTTGCGCAATGCTTCGATGCTCATTCCGCAACCTCCTTGCGCTTGCGTTGGATGGCACGCAGCAGGGTCAGCGACTGGCTGAGGATCATCGACGCCTCGAACGCCAACGGGTTCTCACCCAGCTCGAACAGCGCGTGTTCGAGAGAGCCGGCCGCGTCATGCACGTCACTGGCCACATCGACGGCGTGCTGCCACTGATCGACCGGATGGAACAATCTTTCCTCCACGGTGTCCTTGTCTGGATCGCACACCGGACAATCGCACTTGCCGGTTTCCGGCTGGCGCGTCTCCTCGTCCAACTCCTTCTCCAACTCAGCCTCTCCTCCCTCAAGCAGCTGCTCCATGAGCTCCTTGAATGACATTCCCTTCGGGATCTCGACGCCGATGGCGTGGATTCCGGTAATCTTGTGTCCTGACATCACTTGTCTTCCTTTCAATGTGATTGGTGATGTTGGTGCCGGCGTGAACCTTGGCAGTGCGACGCCGGCACCTCTTCCTTTTCTCCCGGTTTTGAATCCGGGAAACCCTTATTCGCCGTAGACCAGCTCCTTGCGGCTTATCGCGCACCGCCGGTCCCGGTAGTCGATGACCTCGCGTGGATCCCACACCAGCCGACGGCCGATACGCTTCGGGCCCGGCGGATACCGGCCTCCCCACTTGTCGTGGCACGACCACACGTAGAGACTGCCCTTCGAGACGCCGAGGAAGCTCGCCACCTTGGCGATCGGCCAGCCGTCAAGAGACGATTCGATTTGACTACCGGCCATCACGCACCCGCTTCCAGGTCAAGGGGAGTGCAGCCCAGATACTTCTGGATGAGGTACTGCTGGCCCTTGGGCGTGACCTTCGTCGTGAAGTTCAACGACACATGACCATCCGAATGGGCAATCGATGTTTCCTTGACCTCGAACAAACCCAGTTCCATGCTCTTCTGTGTGGGCATGTTCGGGTTCCCGTTGCGCTTCATCAGGAAACCGTCCTCACGTAATTGTTTGAACAACCGGTTCTGGCCGGTCTTCACGCCGTTCTGTTTGAGGATCTTCGCCAATTCGCCGATCAGAATGCTCCTCTTGCTCGTGGCCACCGCGTCCGCGAACAACACCTTCGGCTTCTGCTCGTCCAACTGCTTCCGTTGTTCTTCGATGGTCTTCTGCGCGATGAGCACCGCGCGAGCCATCGTTTCCTCCGGGGTTTCGCCCTGTGGAATGTAACCGCCGGTGCGACGGATTTGGGGCACTACCTCGTCGAACAGCCAATGCTCGAACTCGACCGCGCTGGTGAGCTTGCTGCTGGCGATCAGACGGTACACGTCGCCTTCGGTGATGAACACGGCCTGTTGGGTGCGGCCGAGGCTGTCGGTGATGGGGTAGCGATTCGCGACCCCATCGATATGACGGCAGTGCTTCCTGATTGCGTCACGGGTGTTGCTGTATCCGAGTGCGGTGGCGACGTGCTTCGCGCAGAACAGCACCGTCCCGTTCTCGGCGGTCACCGTGGCGACCGGGTTGCCCCTGAACTCGAAGGGCTGTACATTGGATTCAGTCATTTTGGACCTTCTTTCAATCTGGCATTCGCCGCCGCTCCAATCGGCGGCATTTTTTTGTGGCTAGAATCTGAGCCATGTGGAAATGGCTGGCGGACAACTGGATGGGATTGACGGCGTTGCTGCTGTCCTTCGACGCGGAACGACGCCTGTACCTCTCGACCGATTGGGGAGTGGATAAGACGGATGGGGACGGGTGGATACTGCGCAACAACGGGTGGCTCACCGAACGAGACATTCGAGTGACGCCGACTGGCGGCGCTATCGTCGAATACCGTGGAGCCTCCAAGCTCAAGCGCCATGAGTCCGGCACCGTCATCGTCGCGATGGTCGAGACCTCGAAATCGAGAGACATCCGCGTATCCTCGCGAAGAATCCTGTTCCGGCATTCCCGGATCCTGTCCCTATAGACCCCGGCCCGACATCCACGGGCTCGAGCCCACGGAGACAGAAATCGATGTCTTCCTTGTCGCAGACGACGAGTCCCGTGTATTCGACCCAGCATTTGCCGTCATCAAACACGCGAACCGTCATCGGGTGGCCGTCCAACCATCTGACACGATCCATGTCGATGCTGAGAATACGAATCAGCGCACGGGCCCTCTCACGTTCCGCGCCGCCAAGCCGGTAGGTCCTAACCATCACGCCACCGCCTCGGGTTTGAGATCCTTGTCCGGTATTTCGGTCACTTCGGCTATTTCACCTGGCGTGAAGCCGAATGCGCGGTTGAATCCGACAATCATCGTCGGGGAGACGATGTTGGTGTGCATTGCTTTCGACAGCACGCTTTCGCTGACGCCGATAGCGCCGGCGAAAGCCGCATTGGATTTCAGCCCGCTCATGCGCTTGCAGCGCTCGAGGAAATCCGGTTTAAAGGTCATCGCGTAAGCCATCTCAGGCAACCTCCTTTCAGTGGTTTGCATCTCGCAACCTTGGTGTTGCGTTCTGCGAATTATTAAAATGCACAATGCGAAATAAGTCAAGCGAAATGCAAAACACGGCGTGTTGCAAAGAAACAGAAAATGTTGCATAATGCAAAACATGAACATTGAACAGTGGTACCAGGAAACAGTCGGAAACGACAGTCAAAACACCGTGGCCGACAATGCAGGCATCGTCCCATCGTCTCTCTACCGACAACTCCCAGATAAGTTATCCCCGCAAAACGTGGTAAAGATTGCGCGAGCTTACGGTGGATCAGCTATCGACGGTCTTGTCGCGGTGGGTCTTATCGATGACGATGATTTGAGAAAATCAGAATCTTCCGACGCTCTTCGTGATGCCACAGATGAGGAGCTCATTCATGAGCTGGCAATCAGATTGGCAGCAGGAGCAGCAAAGCGGAATCCTCGATGGAATGAGCCTATCGTGATTTCCGATGAGGATATGAACGAAGCTCGTCTACGCAACGAATCAAGCGAGAAGGACTCTGATTCAGATCTTCGGCCTATTTCCGAAGTAGATGACATCCCTACATTGTCCAAAGATAATTTCAAGCAATCAAATAAGAAAACGAAGCATTATTCAAGCATCGGAGAAGAGCTGGCAGAGAAGTTCGCGGCAAACCCCGAAACCTTTGAGGCTGCCGCCAATCATGACCGGAACAAGGAGCTTGAAAGGGAAGGGGGCGAAGGACGATAAACGTCACCTATGACGACCTCCTGAGGGAAGCCTCCAACAGCGGCATTCGGGTGGAGGAATGCCAGCTGCAGCAGGGGTTATGCGGCTTCTACTATGAACCCAAGCACCTCATCGTTATCGATGAGACCATGCTGGATTTCCAGAAACGCTGTACCCTCTGCCATGAGCTCGTGCACGCCCACAACCACGACCAAGGCTGCAGTCCCTACGGGTCGAAAGCCGAACGCCGCGCAAGACTATATACCGCCCTGCGTCTCATTAACCCGCATGAGTACGCGATAGCCGAGCGCATGTACGGTGCGGACTCGTACCTCATCGCATGCGAACTCGATGTGACCGTCCAAGTCATAGAAGATTACAAGAACTGGCTGCACGAAAATGTAACCAATTAGAGAAAGAGAATCCGAAAATGGAGAAGAAGAAAACAGACTGGACCGGATTCGGCCCTATGATAATCGCAATAATCGTAGGCTTGTTTATTTGGGGACTGTGCACGAATTGGTGGTCAAACGACAGAGATTCATCGTCTCAGAGCAACTCATCGACAGTGACGGACGGACATGCCCTAGCGGCCTGCAAGAGAAAAGCAAACATCGAAGCCCCGCAGGGATTCGACTACAAGCTCAGCAACGTTGACATCACCAACAACAACGACGGAACGACGACCATCGTTTTCAGCGACGTCCTCGTCAACAACGCTGTGACGCAGACGATCCGCTGTGATGTGGGCGGCACGAACGACAATCCATCGGTACTTTCATTCGGCGCGATAAATTAGGAGACAGGACATGAGTACGGTGAAGAAAATGGCCGCGGTCATGATGTCGGCGTTTTTGCTAGCCTCGTCTGCAGCTTGCGGCGAATTCGCGAAAACGCATGAGCTCAGCAAACAGTCATTCGTTGACGATTACGGGTATTCGGAAGAATACTGGCCTTGGTCGGCGGACGATACGACCGTCGAATGCAAAGACCATAACGCCGTCGTCATGACAATCGACGGAACGACTTACCCTCTCAACGGGATGGCAAAAGATTGGAAATACGCCAACGGCGACCTGAACAACGTATGGAAAGACAATCCCGATGTTGACGGGTTGAAGGTTGATGTCAGCGATTACAACCACATAGCACTCGGTTTCTGCGGCATCGATTCACCGTCGCTACATGATTCGACCAATTAAAAAGAATTGCCCTATCGGTCTTGCACACCGATAGGGCGGTTGAAGAATCCAGCTAGTTCAAGAAAGGAGGACGCTTCGCCTACCTATCATAGCCGATAGGCTAGGCGGAGCATACCCGAAATGTTAGTTTTCCGACTTGGGCTTGTCCTCGTTTTTCGAGGCCTTCCCGGATTTGAACGCCTCGATGATACGGGGAATGACGAAGCCGACACTTCCTGCGAAGCTGATGAACGCTGCCGGGTTCATGCCCAGAGCGAAGAACACTACAGAGCATATGAACGCGGCGGCGGGAACCAGAGAGAATACGACAGTGGTGAATTTGTAGACCCAGTTCTCCGCCTTGCGATCATCGGCATAGATTTCGACTATGCGTTTCTGACTGTCGATTTCGGAATGCAGGGAGTCCTCGGCCATGCGGAGAATCCTGTCCGCCGCCCCGGGAAGCGTCTGCTCGTATCCGGCGAGCTCCTTACTGGACGGCAACGGGCCGGACGTCACCTCCATATGAGTCAGAGAGGTGGAAACTACCGGCGATCCATCGCCTTCCGAATCGAATCGCCTGTCATGTTCCACGCCTTGGTCTGCAATTCGAGAGATGTCATGATTTTCGGAGCCTCTGATTTCCGTGTTCTGCCCGTCAGCCCCGCTGTCAGCCCCGCTTTGAATCCGCGAATCACCGCTTGCTTCATTGATGTCCTCATGGCTCATCAGTCCTCCAAGATCATGTTGTACGTTTTCCGGTTTCGATTAAAGGCTCCTATGCCTCGTGCGTCTTTTGCGCGAGTCGTTTCTGTCGGTTCAACGCAGCGCGGCGCAGCTTCATCCATTTCTCGTCCACGGCGTTGCGTGGCTTGCCGTCCTCGGGCGGCGCGTACGCCGGTATTGGCTTCACGCCGGTTTCGGTCGTGGTCATGGCCGTCTCCTTTCCGATTTTGGCGTAAAGGGATTAGTTTACCGATTTCCCTGTTATCCGTCAAACCTCATTAAAACACATTAATACCAGTTAAAACACGTTAAAACCGAAAAACCGTGCAAGTGGGTGAAACAATGGCGAACATCACGAAATACAGGACGACCAAAGGCGAAAACAGATACCGCGTCCGCTATCGGAAACCCGACGGCACGCAAACCGACAAGAGGGGCTTCCGCCGCAAGATTGACGCGGAGACGTGGGCTGCGGAACACGTCACCATAGCCAAGGCCACCGGCAGCTACATCGACCCGGAAGGCGGCAAACAACGCATAGGCACGCTGCATGACCAGTGGATTGCCGAAAAGAAGCCGTTTTGGAAGGCGACTTCGGGTTCCAACATGGACAGCGCATGGAAATGCCACTGCGAGGCCAAATGGGCAGAACGGCAGATAGGCAGCATCACACACGCCGAAGTCCAGGCATGGGTCGGAAGCATAATCGATAAGTCCGGCGCACCATCCGTCAGCCGCCCATACCAGATCATGCAGGGCATATGCAGCATGGCTGTGCGGGACAAGCTCATCTCCTCCAACCCGTGCGACGGCATCGAACTGCCGAGACTCCCCAAACGCAAGGATCGCCGCATCTACCTGACCATTACCAGACTGCTGGCACTCGCCAACGAAGCGTCGAACTGCCGGAAGCTGGGAGAGGAGCGCCGGGCGCTCATACTGCTATTGGGCTTCTGCGGGCTGAGATGGGGCGAAGCGGCCGGATTACAAAGACGCGATCTCGACTTCGACGCCGGCATACTGCACGTGCGCCGCAACCTCGTATACGTCAACGCCAAATGGGCCGAGGGCACCCCGAAGAACCACGAACGCCGTGACGTGCCCATGCCTCGCATAGTCATGGACGCGCTCAAACCGATATGCGAGCAACGCGAACACGAGGAGCGCGTGTTCCGTGACGTGCGTGGAGGCCCTATCCGCAAGCAGAGCCTCGCCCGCGAGACGGGATGGTGGACGCACACGCTCACCCGTCTGGGCTGGAAGCGGGACGATTGGCCGGTGCCTCACGACCTGCGTCACACCGCCGCCTCGTTGGCCGTGCATGCGGGCGCGAACGTCAAGGCCCTGCAGAGGATGCTGGGCCACAAGAATGCCTCGATGACGTTGGACGTGTACGCGGATCTGTTCGACAGCGACCTTATGGACGTGGCCCGTCTGCTCGATGCCGCCGTGCAGGTGGAGACGGGCGTGGAAGAATGTGGGCAAAATGTGGGCAAAAGCGTTTTGGAGCCAGTATGAAACCCTCAGAAACGTTGGAATCACGCCATTCCTGCGAATGGTGCTTCTTCAGCAAGTTGAAGGACGCGCTGAGCTGAGAGTGGATGCGTTCTTGGCTCCCCTCAGAGAGGGGAGCCAAGTCTGTTACTTCAGCATGGAGCGGCACATGGAGCGGTATTCGTTGACGTAGCCGCCGCCGAAGAAGACACAGTGGCCGGCGATGGGGTAGAGCTGCCAGAGCGTGATACGCTCCTGCCATCCGGCCTTCAACGGATGCACGGACTGGTAGCCCTCGGTGATTTCGCTCAGATAGCTCATGCCGAACAGGTGCAGCATAGCCAGATCCTCCTCGCGATGACCGCCATGTGCCGCCGGGTCGATGAGCACAGCCTCGGGCTGCCCGGAATCGGCGGTCCACATCACATTGCCGCTCCACAGATCACCGTGGATGCGCGCCGGCTTGTCGGACGCGGCTCGGCCCATCAGATCCGGCAACGCTTCAATCACGCGCTCGGTCAGTTCGACATCGCGCTTATCCAGCTCGCCACGCCTCACACCAAGGTTGACCATCGGGCGCAGACGTCCATCAGCGAAATAGCTGATCGGGTCGGTCCACTCGCCGGTATCCATTTTCACTGGGTCCTGCAATGGTCCGAAATAGCATGTGCCGTTATATCCGTCAGGCGCAGACCCGAAATATTCGGCACCCACATCATGCATATGGGCCAGAGCCGCACCAAAAGCTCGTGCCGCCTGAGGCGTGGGGGACGCGCTGCCCACACGTTCGATATCCAGATAATCCTTGCCCCAGCCGTATACCTGCACCACGCGCGGGCCGCCCTGCGCATGAGCCGCTCCCAACCATTCGAGTCCTCGACCCTCGCATTCGAAGAATCCTTCCGGTGCGAATGCCCTGCTTTTGCGATACGTGGCCATAATGCTCCCTTCGTCGCTTACGTACTATATCCACTTTCATTGTAGAAGCCGTGGATGTTACCGATTCTTAGTGTTGTTCTACACCCCCTTGGATAGGGTGTTCATCGTCATAACACATCAAATACTTAGAAATCACGAGGGGTCATGAATTTTTTCCAAGCGATCATTCTCGGCATCGTTCAGGCGCTGACCGAGTATCTCCCGGTATCCTCCAGCGCGCATATCCGTATTTTCGGCGATTTGATGCTGGGCTCTGATCCCGGTGCGGCGTTTACCGCCATCATCCAAATCGGCACCGAACTTGCGGTGATTCTGTATTTCCGTCACGACATCATCAATATCCTTACTCACTGGTTCAGCTGCCTGTTCGGCAAGAACGGCAAGGATTGGAAGGCCCGCATGGGCCGCGGCGACAATTACGCCACACTCGGCTGGAACATTATCGTCGGCTCGATTCCGATTATCATCCTCGGCTTCACTCTGCAGAACGTCATCGAGACCTCGTTGCGCAACCTGTGGATTACGGTAACCGTGCTGTTGGTATTCGGCATTCTGCTGTGGATGGTGGATGCCAAGGCTCGCCAGAACAAAACCATGAATGATATGACGTATCGTGATGCGTTCCTCTTCGGTTTGGGCCAGTCCATGGCGCTGATTCCTGGTGTGTCCCGCTCCGGCGGCACCATCACCGTCGGTCGCGCACTGGGCTACACGCGTGAGGCCGCTGTACGTCTGAGCTTCCTGATGGCCATCCCCGCGGTGTTCGGCTCAGGTTTGCTCGAAGCCATCAAGGCCGTGAAGAACTACAAAACCGATGCGATGTTCCCCGGCTGGGGGCCGACCCTCGTAGCCATGGTCATCAGCTTCGTACTCGGCTACATCGTGATCATCGGATTCCTGAAGTTCGTATCGAACTTCTCCTATAAGGCCTTCGCCATCTACCGCATCGGTTTGGCTGTGGTCGTCGCCTTGCTGCTGATTGTGGGCGTGCTGCCGGCCATCGATCCCTCCGTGGTGGCTGCGGCATAAGACGGGTCGATAGGCGACTCAATAATGGTGCTCCCGCCGGCGGGAGCTGTCAGCGAAGCTGACTGGGGGTGGTCACTGGAATATGCCAGCAGAACCACCCTCAGTCTCGCTACGCGAGCCAGCTCCCGTCAGCGGGAGTATTGTGTGTATAGGGCTAATTGCCCATCTGGCGTAGAAACGCTTCCGCTTCTTTGACCAGTTGTTCAGCCTGGGGCGCTCCCAAGGAAGCCTCCGCCTCGGCTTTCTGCTGCAAGTCGTAGTCGTGCTCCAAATGCTCCACGTAATCGTGAAGCTGGTCATTGCAACGAACCAGTATCGATGCCTGCGCCTTCCACTGTTCGGCTTTCTGCTTCAGATCTGCCGTATCGAAGGTGAAGCCGATATGCTTGCCCAACGCATCCAGCAATCGCATAGTGCCGGCAGAGCATTCGTCGCTGCCCAAATATTGGGGGATGGACACCCACATCGAGGAATGAGCAAATCCTTGTTGTGCGGCAGCTACATCCAGAACAGTAGGAATGCCTACCGGGCCGTTATACGACCGGTCTCCTTCGCATTGACAGTCTCCGTCGCTGACGGCGATGGGCAACGGACGGGTATGCGGGCAATCGGAGAACATCGAACCTAACGTAATGATCCGATTGACATCCAGCTCATCGGCAATGGCCAGACTCTGGCTACAGTATTCCTTCCACCGATAGTTTGGTTCGGGGGCGATCTGCGCATAGATATGCTTGCCTGCGTCCAACGTGATGTCGTAGAACGTGGTCTGCGGCCAGATAAGATTGGTGCGTCCCGAAACATGGCACAGCATAGGACGGGCAACCTGATAGTCATAGAAATCATCACATTTAATATGACGAATCTCGCGGGACTCATATCGCTTGACCAGATGGCGCACCGCGTTCGTCGCCGCCTGACAGGCATCATTCCATCCCTCGAATGCGGCGATCAATACTGCGCCGGTGTCCTTCGCTGCTTCACTCATACCTCTAGAGTAACTGGAGTTCATTGCCCGAAGCGCACGCTTTAGCCATAAGCGAGAGTATGCAATTACAGGCGACACGCCGCAGCTGGACGAACTACACGCATGTGTGTATAGTAAACATTCGTGCTTCGGCAGGGAGACCTCGCCAAGGAAACACACGCGGACATAGCTTAGTTGGTAAAGCGCAACCTTGCCAAGGTTGAGACCGCGGGTTCGAGTCCCGTTGTCCGCTCTAGGTCCGTGAGTTGACAGACCTTACGGTGGGTTAGCCAAGCGGTTAGGCAGCGGCCTGCAAAGCCGTATAGACGAGTTCGACTCTCGTACCCACCTCTCAGACCAGCGAAGCAATTCAATGGGATGAAATATGACCCGGGCGGTTGGCGCAGTGGTAGCGCACTTCCCTGACACGGAAGGGGTCACAAGTTCGAATCTTGTATCGCCCACGAAAGTCGAAGCAATTCGACTGGATATAACTGAAGAACCGAGTATTCGGGCGATTGGCGCAGCGGCTAGCGCACTTCGTTCACACCGAAGGGGTCGTAGGTTCGATTCCTACATCGCCCACTGGATTCCGCTTCTCACGGCGGATTCCTTTGCGGACATAGCTTAGTTGGTAAAGCGCAACCTTGCCAAGGTTGAGACCGCGGGTTCGAGTCCCGTTGTCCGCTCCACAACGAAACCTCGCTTCGGCGAGGTTTTTTCGTATTGGTTCAGATGCTGGTGGTATTTGTCGCACGCCCAACCTATCGTGTCCTACGTTGATTAACCAGTCCAGGCCTGCACATTAGTACCGTGGGCCCCGATAGCAAAGGACAAATCATGGCGCAAGCTACCATCTCCATAACCGTCAACGGCGAAGCGAAGGAGGTGGAAGCAACCACCACCGGCGTAGAACTGTTCGCGGAAGACAAGAACATCATCGCGGTCAAGATCAACGGCGAGAACCGTGACCTGTACACGCCGCTGAACGATGGCGACACCGTCGACCCCATCGCCCTCGACTCCGAAGACGGCCTCGCAATCATGCGTCACTCGGCCACCCACGTCATGGCCCAGGCCGTGCAGGAAGTCTACCCGAACGCCAAGCTCGGCGTCGGCCCCGTCATCAAGGACGGCTTCTACTACGACTTCCAGGTCGACCAGCCCTTCACCCCGAACGACCTCAAGGACATCGAGAAGCGCATGCAGCGCATCATCAAGTCCTCCCAGTCCTTCCGCCGTCGTTCCGTGACCGAGGAAGAGGCTCTGAAGGAAGAGGCCGACCAGCCCTTTAAGATCGAACTGATCGAAGACAAGGAAGCACACCTCGACCCGGCCGCCGCCACCGAGATCTCCGAAAAGGAGCTCAGCTTCTACGACAACGTAGACCGTGATGGCAATGTGGTTTGGAAGGACCTGTGCCGCGGCCCGCACCTGCCGAACACCCGCTACATCAAGGCCTTCAAGATCGAGCGTTCCGCCGCCGCCTACTGGCGTGGTTCCGAGAAGAACCCGACCATGCAGCGCGTCTACGGCACCGCGTGGGCCACCAAGGAAGACCTCAAGGCCTACCAGACCCGCCTGGAAGAAGCCGCCAAACGCGATCACCGCAAGCTCGGCGCCGAGATGGACCTGTTCTCCTTCCCGGATGAAATTGGCCCCGGCCTGGCCGTGTTCCACCCGAAGGGTGCCGCCGTGATCAACGCTATGGAGGACTACTCCCGTGAGATGCACCGCAAGCACCACTACAGCTTCGTGCAGACCCCGCACATCACCAAGGGCGGCCTGTACGAGACCTCCGGCCACCTGCACTGGTACAAGGACGGCATGTACCCGCCCATGCACCTCGACGAGGAGAAGGACGCGGACGGCAACATCACCAAGCCGGGCGCCGACTACTACCTCAAGCCGATGAACTGCCCGATGCACAACCTCATCTTCAAGTCGCGTCAGCGCTCCTACCGTGAGCTGCCGCTGCGCCTCTTCGAGTTCGGCACCGTGTACCGCTACGAGAAGTCCGGCGAGGTCCACGGCCTGACCCGCGTGCGCGGCCTCACCCAGGACGACTCCCACATCTACTGCACCCGCGAGCAGATGAAGGACGAGCTCACCAGCCTGCTCACCTTCGTGCTGAACCTGCTCAAGGACTTTGGCCTGACCGACTTCTACCTCGAGCTGTCCACCAAGGACCCGAACAAGTACGTCGGCTCCGACGAGATCTGGGAGGAGGCCACCAACACGCTCGCCGAGGTCGCCAAGGAATCCAACCTCGAGCTCGTCGACGATCCGTGCGGCGCCGCCTTCTACGGCCCGAAGATCTCCGTGCAGGCCCGCGACGCCATCGGCCGCACCTGGCAGGTCTCGACCATCCAGCTCGACTTCAACCTGCCGGAGCGCTTCCAGCTCGAGTACATCGCGAAGGACGGCACCCACCAGCGCCCGGTGATGATTCACCGCGCCCTGTTCGGCTCCATCGAACGCTTCTTCGCCGTGCTGCTCGAGCACTACGCAGGTGCCTTCCCGGCGTGGCTGGCCCCCGTGCAGGTGCTCGGCGTGCCGGTTGCCGACGAGTTTGCCCCGCATCTGGCCGGCTTCGTCAAGTCCCTTGAAGATGAGATGGTCCGTTGCGAGATCGACTACTCCGACGATCGCTTCGGCAAGAAGATTCGCAACGCCTCCAAGTCCAAGGTGCCGTTCATCCTCATCGTCGGTGAGGAAGACATGAACAACAACGCGGTCAGCTTCCGCTTCCGCGACGGTAGCCAGCTCAACGGTGTGCCGGTGGACACTGCTCGCGAGCAGATTCTCACCGTCATCAAGAAGCGCGTCCAGGTGAACTCCGCCGACGACTTCAACGCTGCTGTGGCTGAGTGATGTGAATGGTACTGGCTCCCCTCTCTGAGGGGAGCCAAGAAAGGGCGCGAAAATGACTGACGTGCGTGTCGATAATCCGGCGGACTTTCCGCCTCAGGAGGACACGGTCGAACGACTGTGGACTCCGCAGCGCATGACCTATGTGCTGCGCAACAGCGAGGATCGCCCAACCAAGCCCAAGACGAAGGAATGCCCGTTCTGCGTCGGACCCAAAAAATCCGACGAAGACGGCCTCATCGCCTGGCGTGGCACGCACGTGTTCGCCATCATGAACCTCTACCCATACAATGTCGGGCATCTCATGATTTGCCCGTACCGTCACGTCGGATTCATCACCGAACTCGACGATGCCGAACTGTTCGAATTCGAGAAGGCCACCACCCTCGCCATGAAGGTGATGGAGACCGTCTCCCGTCCGGACGGATACAACATCGGCATCAATCAGGGCGAGGTCGCGGGTGCCGGAGTCGCCGCGCACCTGCACCAGCATGTGGTGCCGCGTTGGAATGGCGATGCGAACTTCATGCCCATCGTCGCCCAGACGCGTACCATGCCGATTCTGCTGTCCGACCAGCGAGATGCCTATGCCCAGGCATTCGAACAGCTGGCCCCGCAGTATCATTTGCCGCTTGCCTGACCGGGTGCGGCACCCGCGCAACCGGTTTTATCGGTACGCGCAATAAGACAATCATCGGAAACATTACGGGTATGTCTGATTAACGGCCTACAATCGTTTCGTTTGACATCATCCGTTTCAATAATTGCTAGGAGCATTATGTCAGGTCATTCCAAGTGGGCGACCACCAAGCACAAGAAGGCCGCCATCGACGCCAAGCGCGGCAAGCTCTTCGCCAAGCTCATCAAGAACATCGAAATCGCCGCCCGCCTCGGCGGCGGCGACCCGGACGGCAACCCGTCCCTGTACGATGCCATCTACAAGGCCAAGAAGGCCTCCATGCCGGCCGACAACATCGCTCGTGCCGTCAAGCGTGGTGCCGGTGCTGAAGACGGCGCCGCCAACTACGAAGACATCGTCTACGAGGGCTACGCTCCTGCCGGCGTTGGCCTCATCATCGAATGCCTTACCGACAACCGCAACCGTGCGGCCGCCGAAGTCCGTTCCACCCTGACCAAGGGCAACGGCTCCCTGGCCACCTCCGGCTCCGTGTCCTTCAACTTCGAGCGCAAGGGCCAGATCGTGGTGCCGTCCGAGGGCGTGGACTTCGACAAGCTGTTCGAAACCGCCGCCGAAGCCGGTGCCGAGGACGTTACCGATGACGGTGAGGTGTTCACCGTTGTGACCGGTCCGTCCGACCTGTTCACCGTGCGCAAGGCTCTGCAGGACGCCGGCTTCGACTACGATTCCGCCGACCAGGTCATGCAGCCGAAGAACGAGGTCGAGTTGAGCCTCGACGATGCCCGCAAGGTGTCCAAGCTCATCGACAACCTCGATGACCTCGACGATGTGCAGAACATCTACTCCAACTGGACCGCTTCCGACGAGGTGATGGCCCAGCTCGACGAGGAGTAATCCTCGTGATTATCCTTGGCGTCGACCCCGGGCTCACACGTTGCGGGGTCGGCGTGATCGAAGCCGGCGAGCACCGCCGGCTTTCGTTTATTCACGTGGACGTGGTGCGGTCCTCACCGGATATCACCCAGGATCTGCGTCTACTGGCCATCTACAACGGCCTGTCCGAGAAAATGGATCGCTTCGCACCCGATGCCGTATCCATCGAACGAGTGTTCGCACAATCCAACCGCAACACCGTACTCGGTACCGCACAGGCCGCCGGCCTCGCCATGCTCGCCGCCGCGCAACGCAATATTCCCGTGGCGTTGCATACGCCTACCGAAGCCAAGCTGGCTATCACCGGTAACGGGCAGGCGCAGAAGATTCAGGTGGAGCGTATGGTGACACGTATTTTGAACCTCACCAAAATGCCGACTCCCGCCGATGCCGCCGATGCCTTGGCTTTGGCCATTTGCCATGCGCTGCGCCCGGCAGGCGCATTGCAGGGCGGCGAACGCGAACAACATCTGACCGCCGCGCAACGCCAGTGGGCTGAGGCCGCACAGAAATCCACGCGCCGCCGCATCAACCACGACCGAGGCATGTAGTATACTTTCGAACAGTTGTTCGAGTCTTGAATCCTGGAGCCCTGAAGGAGTACCTGTATGATCGGCATGCTGACCGGGCGGGTTGAATCGGTCGAAACCGATACCGCATTGATTGATGTTGGGGGAGTGGGCTACGAAGTGCGCATGTCCGCCACCGACCTGAGCCGTCTGCACGCCGGGCAAGACACCCGCGTCTTCACCTATATGAACCTCTCTCAGGATGCCATTACCCTGCATGGATTCCTGGATCGGGACGCCAAGAAAACCTTTCTGCAACTCATCAAGGTCTCCGGCATTGGACCTAAAGTGGCCCAATCGTTACTCTCCACACTGACGCCGAGTCAGCTGGCCCACGCCATCGCCGACAACGACGCCACCGCGCTGGCCAAGGCTCCGGGGCTGGGCAAGAAGGGCGCACAGAAAATCATCCTCGAGCTTAAGGGCTCTATTGATTTGAGTCAGATCGAGGGTGCTTCCGCTCAGGCGGCAATATCCAAGTCTCCGGTGGATACCGGTACGGAACAGGTTGTCGAAGGACTGATTTCACTTGGCTGGCGTCAGCAGGACGCCCAACAGGCCGTTGCCGAGGCTTGCGCCGAAAACGATATTCCCACGCCGCTTGCCACCGACGATGTGCCGCGTGTGCTACGTCTGGCTTTGGCGCTGATGGATAGGGGCCGCTGATGAGCGAGACAACGGATTACGGAGCCTCCAACACCGGTGCCAACGAAGAGTCGTTGCGCATGGTCTCCTCCCAGCCGATCGGCAACGAGCCGGTCAGCGACGAGGAGCTGCGCCCCCATGTTCTCGAAGGCTTTATCGGACAGCCACGGCTCAAGGCCCAGCTGCAACTGTTCCTGGACGCGGCCCGCAAACGCGATGTGCCACCGGACCATATTCTGCTTGCCGGCCCTCCTGGCTTGGGCAAAACCACGTTGGCCATGATCGTTGCCAATGAGCTTGAAGTGCCGATTCGCGTGACTTCCGGCCCTGCGGTTCAGCATGCCGGTGATCTTGCTTCGATTCTGAGCTCCCTCGACGTCGGCGAAGTGCTGTTCATCGACGAGATCCATCGTCTGCCGCGCGCCGCCGAAGAGCTGCTGTATATCGCGATGGAGGACTTCCGCGTCGATGTGATGGTCGGCAAAGGCCCGGGCGCAAGCTCCATCCCGCTGACCCTGCCGCGATTCACCGTCATCGGTGCCACCACGCGCGAAGGTATGCTGCCAAGCCCGTTGCGCGCACGCTTTGGCTTCACCGCACATCTCGACTTCTATCCGCATGAGGAGTTGGAAAAGCTCATCGAACGTTCGGCCAACGTACTGGGCGTAAACCTTGATGCGGGTTCCGCTCATGAGCTTGCGTTGCGTTCGCGCGGCACGCCGCGTATCGCCAACCGATTGCTACGCCGTGTACGCGACTGGGCCATCGTCCACGACCTGATCGTGGTGCGGCCGGACGACGTCAAGGAGGCGCTGGCCCTGTACCAGATCGACTCCGAAGGCCTCGACCGGCTGGACATCGCCGTGCTCAATGCCATCGTGCGCAACTTCAACGGTGGACCCGTGGGCCTGAACAATCTGGCGGCCATGGTGGGCGAGGAATCGGAAACCGTGGAAACCGTGTGCGAGCCGTATCTCGTGCGCGAAGGTTTTATGATTCGCACGCCCAAAGGCCGCGTGGCTACCGAGAAGGCATGGCAGCATTTGGGGATTACGCCCAAAGATGATGTCAGCAAGCTCTTCTAGACTTTCTCCTGTTTGCACACTTGGCGGCGTTTCGTCAATGTCGCTCGTTTGAAGGAGTTGTTTCGTGGAACAACAGTACATTATGCTCATCGTGATCGTCGTCGTGTTCGGCGGCATGATGTGGTGGCAGTCCAAGAAGGCCAAGCAGCAACAGCAGGAGAAGCAGGACTTCCGTCGCAACCTGCAGCCCGGCACCGAGGTCATCACCATCGGCCAGGTGATCGGCAAGGTCGTCGAAGTCGACGAGCAGTATGAGGAGATCGTCATCGACTCCGAAGGCTCCAAGCTGCGTTTCGGCTTCAACGCCATCGCCCGTGAGTACACCCGCCCGGCCTATGTGTCCGATGATGAGGTCGACGAGAACGGCAACCCGCTGCCCGACGAAGACACCGAGGCTCCGGCTAACGATGAGGCTGGTCAGGTTCCGATCGAGGCGTCCGTCGTGTCCGAGGAAGACACCGCTGACGAGACCGGTGACGACAACGAAACCAAGACGAAGTAAGCTGTTCGATTCGGTAGCACCATCCGCGTATCGCATCGCAAAGGCATAAAAGGGGCGAGCACTATGGCACAGTCGGACATCACCATCGACGCATTGAGCAAGGTAGGGCAACAGGACGCCGAATATCTGGTGTCCTTGGTGCGTTCCGTACCGGGGTTTCCCAAGGAAGGCATCATCTTCCGTGATTTCATGCCAGTGCTCGCCGACCCCAAGGGCTTGAAGATTCTGCTCAAAGCACTTGAAGAGGCCCTGCCGGTGTCCCCGAGCGAATTCGACTCCATTGCCGGTCTCGAATCGCGCGGGTTCCTGTTCGGCCCGGCCATGGCCGCCCATTTGGGCAAGGGTTTCATCGCCGTGCGTAAGGCCGGCAAGTTGCCGCCTGAAACCATCGGTGAATCCTATGACCTCGAATACGGCACGGCCAGTGTCGAAATCGAAACCGACGCCGTACAGGCAGGGAAGCGAGTGCTCATCGTCGATGACCTCATCGCCACGGGCGGCACCGCCAAAGCCGCCACCGACCTTATCGAAAAGGCCGGTGGCACCGTGGTGGGCTTCAGTTTCGTGATGCGGCTCGATGGCCTCGACGGTCTGGATAAGCTCGACGGCAAGCCCAGCAGCTCGCTGATCGCGATGCCGGCCTGAGATTTCGTCTCACCCAACGTACAGTCAGTTTTCAAGGTCCGGCATGTACTGTGTACAGTTACATGCCGGACCAATTACATAGTCAGGGAAGGATCGATGGATCTTTACGAATACCAGGCGCGTCAGCTGCTCGAGGAACAGGACATTCCCACCCCGGACGCCATCTTTGCCCAGAACTCCCATGAAGTCGCTGAAGCGGCGGACAAAATCGGCTATCCCTGCGTAATCAAGGCGCAGGTCAAGATCGGTCATCGTGGTCAGGCCGGCGGCGTCAAGATCGCCCATAACCGCGACGAGGCGATTCTTGAATCCGAGTCCATCCTGCCGATGACCATCCACGGGCACAAGGTTTCCGGCGTGCTTGTAGCCGAAGCCAAGAACATCCTGCACGAATACTACGTGTCCATCTCCGTGGACCGTACCTCACGTGACTTCGATGTGCTGGCCACCGCCAACGGCGGCACCGAAGTCGAGGAAATCGCCAAGGAACATCCGGAGGCCGTCAAGCGCCTGCACATCGATGCGCTCGGCGATTTCGACTTGGCCGCTGCCACCGAAATGGCGCAGAGCATCGGCTTCTACCACGCGGACGTCGATCAGGCCGCACAGATTCTGCTCAAGATGTGGCGCTGCTTCAAAGACAACGATGCCACGCTCGTGGAAATCAATCCGCTCGCCAAGATCGGCGACCCGGATGACGAATCCACCAAGCAGCTGAGCGCCCTAGACGCCAAGATCTCCTTGGATGACAACGCCTCCTTCCGCCATGACGGCTGGGCGCGTTTCGTGGATCCCATCGTTCCCGACCCCTTCGAGCAGCGTGCCCGCGAACACGGCCTGCACTACGTGCACCTGCACGGCGAGGTCGGTGTGATCGGCAACGGCGCAGGACTCGTCATGAGTTCCCTGGATGCCGTCTCCGGCGCTGGCGAGGAACAGGGCACCAACATCAAGCCCGCCAACTTCCTGGACATCGGCGGCGGCGCCTCCGCAGCCGTCATGGCCGAAAGCCTGGAGATCGTACTGTCCGACCCTCAGGTCGAATCCGTGTTCATCAATGTCTATGGCGGCATCACCTCCTGCGTGGAAGTCGCCAACGGCATCCTCGAAGCGGTCGCCAAGCTCGGCGGTTCCAAGCCGATCGTTGTGCGCTTCGATGGCAACGCCGCCGCCGAGGGTCTGCATATCCTCGCCTCCGCCAATAACCCGAATATCCATGTGTCCGAAACCATGGAAGGCGCGGCAGCCAAGGCCGCGCAGCTCGCCGGTGAGGCGACCCAGTCCAAGGAGGTCCGCTGATGCTGTTCATCGAAGACGGCGCTCCCGTTATCGTCCAAGGCATGACCGGCCATCAGGGCATGACCCATACGGCTCGCATGCTCAAGGCCGGCACCAATATCGTCGGCGGCGTGAACCCGCGCAAGGCCGGCACATCCGTCACCTTCCCCGGTGCCAAGAACGGTGCCGACGCGGACATCCCCGTGTTCGCCACCTGCGGCGAAGCACGTGAAGCCACCGGCGCCAAGGCCAGCGTGGTGTTCGTGCCGCCGAAGTTCGCCAAGTCCGCCGTGGTCGAAGCCGTCGAAGCCGGCATCGAACTCATCGTGGTCATCACTGAAGGCATTCCGGTGGCCGATTCCGCATACTTCGTCGAACTGGCGCTCAAGAAGGGCGTGCGCATCATCGGACCGAACTGCCCTGGTCTCATCACGCTCGGCAACCCCGGCGTCAATCTGGGCATCATCCCCGACGGCATCGTCGGCCGCGGCCCGCTCGGACTGGTCTCCAAATCCGGCACCCTCACCTACCAGCTCATGGGCGAATTGTCCGATATCGGCTTCACCGCATGTCTCGGCGCCGGCGGCGATCCGATCGTCGGCACGACGCTGCTGGAAGCCCTGCAGGCATTCGAAGCCGACCCCGACACCAAGGCTGTCATGATGATCGGCGAAATCGGCGGCTTCGCCGAACAGGACGCCGCCGCATGGGCCAAGGAGCACATGACCAAGCCGGTTGTCGCCTACATCGCCGGCTTCACCGCCCCCGAAGGCAAGCAGATGGGCCACGCCGGCGCCATCGTCTCCGGAGGCAAGGGCACCGCCCAGGACAAGAAGAACGCGCTCGAGGCGGCGGGCATCCCCGTGGGCAAGACCCCGGGCCAGGCCGCCGAAATCATGCGTGACGTACTCGCCAAGGCCAACATCGACTGATCGGTTCCAACCAATCGTGATGAAAGCCGTGATTCGCCAATGGGTGCGGGGAGCCATAGTCGCCCTCGCATCCATGGCCATCTATGCCGTTGCATTAGGCTGCTATACAGCGCTGATGTTATTGGTCGTCTCTATGGAAGAGGGCGGCGACAATCTCACCGTCGGCACAACCTCGCTGACACAGGCCGTTGTGCTTCTGAGTGAGGGATCGGGCTTTAGAACCGATTCGTTCACCCTCACCATTACGCCATTGCTGTTGACCATACTGCTGATATGGCTGATCAATGCACTCATCATGCGAATCAAAGCATACGGGCCGCATGCGTATGTTGCCGGATTGATTGTTTGGCTCGGGTTGAACGAGGCATTCCGGCAATCCGTGCACCTAGGTCTTGTCGATGACCAGTGGCTGGTGTTGCTGAAAGCAGCCATCGTATTCTCGATCGGTTTCCTATGCGCAGCCGTACCGGAATCAGCCAAAATGCGAGCATTCAGGGACTGGACTCGCAAGCAGGTGCCGGCGGACATACGCCACTGCCTGAAAATCGGCGTCGCCTTGGCCGTCGCGATACTGAGCATATATCTGGCAATTGGATTGATTACCGTCATCGTATGGTCGGTACGCAACCATGCCGCTGTCGTATCGTTGTTCGAATTGTCCGGGATGGAAACCGGTTCACGAATTCTCACCACCGTCGCCATGCTGATCTGGCTACCCAATGTCATGCTCTGGGCTGTTTCCTGGCTCTTCGGCGGCGGATTCGCCATCGGTGATTTGGCCAGTTTCACGTTATGGCTCGGCCAATCCAAAGAGCTTCCTGCAATTCCGGTATTCGGTATTCTGCCCGAACCGGTCAGCAGCGAACTATGGCGTACCGTTGCCTTGAACGCGCCTCTCGCCATCGCTGCGCTCGTGGGCCTGCTGGCTGTATTCCTACCGCAAGGATTCGCCTGCAGGCCGTTGAATATACGGAATACGTCCACCCGCGGCCCAGTACTGGTTTCGCTGATCTACTCCGCCGGGGCATTCTGCCTGAGCGCGATGCTGATCTCACTGGCATCCACATTGCTGTTCGCTCTGTCCAATGGATCGCTTGGCGATCATCGTCTTGCTCACATAGGCGTCGACGTCATGGCCTCCACCAGAGTCGTCGGTCATTCGACCGCACTGGGACTTACCGCGGCGTGGCTGCTCGCGCTGATTGGCACAGCGCTCGTTTTTCCGATAATCTGGTTGGTTGAGAGAATCAAGGATTCCCGCACCACCGCCGCGACCTCGAAGACCGCCACCGTTCGTCAGGCGCGGTTCCTAGCGTCACAACCACAAGAATCCAAGGAGGAACAGGATGACAAACACGAACCGACCGATACGTCGAGCACTGGTCTCGGTCTTTCATAAGGAAGGCATCGAAGTACTCGCGGAAGCGTTCGTGAAGGCCGGCACTGAAGTTGTTTCCACTGGTTCGACCGCCAAGAAGCTTGCCGAACTGGGCGTCAAGGTAACCGAGGTGTCCGATGTCACCGGATTCCCCGAATGCCTCGACGGCCGCGTCAAGACGCTGCACCCGTACATTCACGCCGGCATTCTGGCTGATATGACCAACCCCGAGCACGCCAAGCAGCTCGAGGAGTTCGGCATCAAGCCGTTCGACCTGGTGGTCGTCAACCTGTACCCGTTCGCCGACACCGTGCGCTCCGGCGCCAACGAGGCCGATACCATCGAGAAGATCGACATCGGCGGTCCCTCCATGGTGCGCGGCGCGGCCAAGAACCACGCCACCGTGGCCATCGTCACCGACCCGGCCGATTATGCACTGGTCGCCTCCCGCGTGGCCGACGGCACCGGCTTCTCCTTGGACGAGCGCAAGTGGCTTGCCGCCAAGGCCTTCGCGCACACCGCCGCCTATGACGCCACCATCAACGAGTGGACCGCCAAGCACTGGCCCAAGCCGGCCTCTCTGGACGCCGTCGAGGTGGACAAGGACGATCAGGGCACTGAAGTCGATTCCGCCAAGTTCCCGGCCCAGTTCACCCGCACCTGGGATCGTGCGCACACCCTGCGCTACGGCGAGAACTCCCACCAGCAGGCCGCCCTCTACATCGACCCGCTCAACCAGACCGGTTTCGCCCACGCCGAGCAGCTCGGCGGCAAGCCGATGAGCTACAACAACTACGTGGACGCGGACGCCGCCTGGCGCACCGTATGGGATATGGCTCCCGCCATTGCCGTGGCCGTAGTCAAGCACAACAATCCGTGCGGTCTGGCCATCGGCGCGACCGCGGCCGAGGCCCACAAGAAGGCTCACGCCTGCGACCCGATGAGCGCCTACGGCGGTGTGATCGCCTGCAACTCCAAGGTCACCCTTGAGATGGCCGAAAGCGTGCGCCCGATTTTCACCGAAGTCATCGTCGCCCCCGACTATGAGCCGGCCGCGCTCGAACTGCTGCAGACCAAGAAGAAGAACCTGCGCATCCTCGAGGTGGCCGAGCCGCCGAAGGGCCACGAGGCCATCCGCCAGATCGATGGCGGCCTGCTTGTGCAGGACACTGATCTGATCAACGCCGTCGGCGACGATCCGGACGCCTGGAAGCTCGTGGCCGGCGAGGCCGCCGACGCTGACACGCTGAAGGACCTCGTGTTCGCATGGCGTGCAATCCGCTGCGTGAAGTCCAACGCCATCCTGCTGGCCCACGACCAGGCCACGGTTGGCATCGGCATGGGCCAAGTCAACCGCGTGGACTCCTGCCATTTGGCCGTCGAGCGCGCCAACACGCTGGCCGATGGTGCCGATCGCGCCACCGGTGCGGTCGCGGCATCCGATGCGTTCTTCCCGTTCGCCGATGGTGCCCAGGTGCTTATCGACGCGGGCGTCAAGGCCATCGTGCAGCCTGGCGGCTCCATCCGCGATGAGGAGGTCATCGAAGCGGTCAAGAAGGCCGGCGTGACCATGTACCTCACCGGCACCCGCCACTTCTTCCACTGATCGGGACTCTCTGAGGGGAGCAGCTCAGCCAAAACGCACAAAGGTGGGATTCCGCCTGACCCGTCAACGGGTCCAAGCGGAATCCCACCTTTGCTATTCGCCTGCTATTGTGGTCACGTAACCGTTCGACAGAAGGAATCGCAACATGCATAACCATCCCTATGTATCCGAAGCACATGAGGGCAAGCCATGGTTTGAATGGTGCGTACTCGGCGTCGTCGCCGTCATCACACTGCTGGTTGCTTTCGGATATACGATGGCCGCCACGGTCATACTTGCCGTGACGGCCATCATCACCGGGCTTGTTCGCCTGATTCTTCAGGACAGAAGCCCATGGAAAGTGCGCTCAGTGGCGTTCGACTCCTTCATCGGCATCGCCTTGGGAATCGGCCTGCTGATTACCTACTTCAGCTTCTTTGGACTCTTCGGCAACATCTTTTTCCGCTGAATCGCCATCAGACGAGGCGGCCTGATCGAAGAATTCGCCATCGTCGAGCGTGTCCGCGTTTGCATCGGCATCCGTCTGCGGAAGATCGGCGGCAGCCGGCACTTTGGGAGTGGTCATCATCTGCGCGATGATCATGACCAACGCCACCACAGCGGCGGCCAAGACCGGGCTAATCCAGAATACCCACAGCTGCTGCAGCGGATTTTGCGTAAGACCCTCATTCATCGCGGCCAGTGCGATGCCGGTGGAACGGGCGGGATTGAGACCGGCACCGGTAACCGGGTAGCTGATGGCGGTGGCCAGACCATAGGCAAGACCCATGGCAATGACATGACGGTCCGAGGACTCGTCGTGATCACCCAGAGAAGACATGGCGGTGGCAACGACAATCAGAGAGGCAACGACCTCGACGACAATCGCCAGCGTAATCGAGAACGTAATGCCATACTGGGTCAGCAGCGAGTAAGACACGGAGCCGTTTTCGAAACCGTTAACGGCCGGAGTCAGCCACACTTTGGCAGCTACCTGCTCGGATGTGGGCAGCAGCTTGACCACGGCGAAGCCGGCGGCGATGGCACCGATGACCTGAGCGATCACATAGAGGATGCCATCCAGGATTTTCGTCTTGGAAACCAGCACAGAGGCTACGGTGATGGCCGGATTCAGCTGGCCACCGGACACGCGGGAGAAGATGGCGGTGACTGCGGCATATGCCAAGCCGGTAGCCAACGCGAAGAACACGATATTGATGCCATACACGGCCGAACCCCATGTGGAGAAGGCGTAAATGGCAAAGCACAGCAGGAAGCTGCCGGCCAATTCGGCGCACACGCGCAGAGCCAGCGGCTGTTGATTGGTTTCTTCCATGATTGTTCATTCCTTTTCATCTGTCGGAAGACGGGCGAACCCGCACAAACGGTTGCCAGTCTAGCAGCAGTCCTACGTTGCGGTATGATATATAGGTTGGGATTGGCTGGGATTCCAGTCCGCCAACTCTGAAGTATGTATACAAATCGACAGTCTCTGCGATGACAGAATCTGTCCGGCCACGTTGGGAGAACGATGCCAAACGCATATTCCCGCGCTGCGAAAGCGCAAGACGATTCCAATTCCATTCGACTCCAGAAGCTGCTTGCCCAAGCGGGATTCGGTTCCCGCCGCAAGTGCGAGGACATGATCACCGAAGGCCGTGTCGAGGTCGACGGTGAACTGGTCACCGAGCTCGGAACTCGCGTTGACCCTCATAAGCAGCAGGTGCGCGTAGACGGTTCGCGCGTACGCGTCAATCCGAACCACGTCACTCTGGCGCTGAACAAGCCCCGCAAGGTGCTCTCCGCCATGGACGACCCGAAGGGCCGCTACACGCTGCGCGACATCGTGGGCGACAAGTACGAGCGCATCTTCCACATGGGCCGTCTCGACTACGATTCCGAAGGCCTGATCCTCATGACGAACGACGGCGAGCTCTCGCAGCACGTCATGCACCCCAAGTACGAGGTCGAGAAGACCTACGTCGCTACGCTGGAAGGCAAGATCTCCGGCACCGTGTGCCGTCGACTCGTGACCACCGGCGTGCAGCTCGACGACGGCTGGATCAAGCTCGACCACTGCGCGATCATCGACTCCTCGCGTGACCACACGATGGTCAAGGTCGTGCTGCACTCCGGCAAGAACCGCATCGTGCGACGTATCTTCGGCTCAATCGGCTTCCCGGTCAAGCGCTTGGTGCGCACCCAGATCGGCCCGATCAAGCTCGGTGATTTGAAGCCCGGTTCCTACCGCGTGCTGTCCCAGACGGAAGTCCGTTCGCTGTCCAAGGAGGTTGGTCTGTGATTCGCGTTGCCATCGACGGCCCCGCCGGCGTGGGCAAGTCGTCCACGTCCAAGGCGCTGGCCAAGTATTTCGGATACGCTTACCTTGACACGGGCGCGATGTATCGTGCCTGCGCTTGGTGGTGTCTGAAGCAGGACATCGATCTGGACGCCGAAACCGTGGATGAGCGTGTCATCACCGAAGCGGTGGGCGAGTTCTTCACCGGCGACCATTTCGATATCTCCGTGGACCCGGACAACCCCCGCGTATTCGCCGACGACGAGGACATCTCCGAGGCCATTCGTTCCTCCGAAGTCTCCAGCCATGTCTCCAAGGTGTCGAACGTCATCCCGGTGCGCAACGTGCTCATCGCCGCCCAGCGCGCCTACATCGCCCGCGAAGCGTCGGCCGACTCCTTCTCCGGGGGTTTGGGCATCGTGGCCGAGGGCCGCGATATCACCACCGTGGTGTCCCCGGACGCCGAGGTGCGCGTGCTGCTGACCGCCCGTGAGGAGGTCCGTCAGGCCCGTCGCACCGGCCAAGCCGTCAAGGGCGTGGGTGCTGAGGATGTGGCTGCGCGCGACAAGGCCGATTCCAAGGTCACCAGCTTCCTGACCGCCGCCGATGGCGTTACTACCATCGACAATTCCGATTTGGACTTCGCCCACACGCTCGATCTGCTCATCGGTCTGGTCGAGGACGCCATCGAGAACCAGGAGTACGAGCAGTATGCCGCCAATCTCGAAGGCTATGAGCTGGACGAAGGCGATGAGGATCTGATTTCCGGCCGCGGTTTCACGGAAGGCGCGCGCAAGGCCGGCCCCAAGCCGGTGGGTGTGCTGGCTGTTGTAGGCCGTCCGAACGTGGGCAAATCATCCCTGGTCAACCGTATCCTCGGCCGCCGTGCCGCCGTTGTGGAAGACACGCCGGGCGTTACGCGAGACCGTGTGAGCTATGACGCGGAATGGGCCGGCACCGACTTTAAGCTGGTGGACACGGGCGGCTGGGAAGCCGACGTGGAAGGCATTGAATCCGCCATCGCCTCACAGGCACAGGTTGCCGTGACCTTGGCCGATGCTGTGGTATTCGTTGTCGATGGTCAAGTGGGCATGACCACCACCGATGAGCGCATCGTCAAGATGCTGCGTGCCGCCGGCAAGCCGGTCGTGCTGGCCGTCAACAAGATCGACGACCAGGCCAGCGAATACCTTGCCGCCGAATTCTGGAAGCTCGGCCTCGGCGAACCATACTCGATTTCCGCCATGCACGGCAGGGGAGTGGGCGACCTGCTGGACGTCGCGCTCGACAAGCTCAAGCAGGCCGAGAAGACTTCCGGCTACCTCACGCCTTCCGGCCTGCGCCGCGTGGCTCTGGTGGGCCGCCCGAACGTGGGCAAGTCGTCTCTGCTCAATCAGCTGGCGCGCGAAGAACGTGCCGTGGTCAACGATTTGGCCGGCACTACGCGCGACCCCGTCGACGAAATCGTCAACATCGATGGCGAGGACTGGCTGTTCATCGACACGGCCGGCATCAAGCGACGCCAGCACAAGCTCACAGGCGCGGAATATTATTCCTCTCTGCGCACGCAGGCCGCCATCGAGCGCTGTGAATTGGCGCTGATCCTGTTTGATGCTTCGCAGCCGGTATCCGATCAGGATTTGAAGGTCATGTCCACAGCCGTGGATGCGGGCCGTGCGATCGTGCTCGTGTTCAATAAGTGGGATGCGATGGACGAGTTCGACAAGCAGCGTCTCGAACGCCTGTGGAACACCGAATTCGACCGTGTGATGTGGGCCGAGCGTGTGAATCTGTCCGCCAAGACCGGCTGGCACACCAACCGTCTGACGCGAGCCATGGATAAGGCCTTGGAATCCTGGGATCAGCGTATTCCTACAGGCAAGCTCAACGCCTTCCTCGGCAAAATTCAGGCCGCCCACCCGCACCCGTTGCGTGGTGGCAAGCAGCCGCGAATCCTCTTCGCCACGCAGGCATCCACGCGCCCGCCGCGTTTCGTGATCTTCGCCACCGGCTTCCTCGAGCACGGCTACCGCCGCTACATCGAGCGTTCCCTGCGCGAGGAATTCGGCTTCGAAGGCACGCCGATTCAGATCTCCGTGAACATCCGCGAGAAGAAGAAGCGGAAGTGACACGCGCGTAATTTGCCAGATTTCAAATATCTGGTAAATTATCTACTCGGTGCTTTTGCACCATCGGGCCGTAGCGCAGTTTGGTAGCGCACTTGACTGGGGGTCAAGGGGTCGCGGGTTCAAATCCCGCCGGCCCGACCGATTAGCCCCGGAATTCTGCCACTTTTGAGTGGTTGTCTTCCGGGGTTTTTCCGTTTTCAGACAATATGAGACAACATGACGACGGACTTACCTTTGTAAGCCATTCGTAATGAATTATCACCGACAATTCACCGCCTCCGCACCCCCGTCGTATGCGTTTGCCCCAAACAGGGGCTAGACTGGTTCCTATTGATTTGACGAAAGGGACCCGAATTGACAGAAATAAACGATAAGGCCCAACTGGATATCGCCGCCGCTGACGACACCGACGCCGTTACCTCGGACACCCCCGAAGAAACCGTAAACACCCCCGAAGTGGATGAGACTTTCGAGCTTTCGGCCGCCAAGATGCGCGAGCATGGCATGAGCGAAACCGCCATCAACCAGTTCCACCATTTGTATGACGTATGGCGCCATGAAGAAGCCTCCAGCTGGATTCGCGAGGACGACATCGAGCCGCTTGGCCACGTGCCCAGCTTCCACGACGTCTATGAGACCATCAACCACGACAAGGCCGTGGACGCCTTCGCCAAGACCGCATTCCTCAAGCTCAATGGCGGTCTGGGCACCTCCATGGGATTGGACAAGGCCAAGTCGCTGTTGCCGGTGCGTAGGCACAAGGCCAAGCAGATGCGCTTCATCGACATCATCATCGGTCAGGTGCTTACCGCTCGCACCCGCCTGAACGTCGAACTGCCGCTGACGTTCATGAATTCTTTCCGCACTTCGGCGGACACGATGAAGGCGCTCAAGCATCATCGCAAGTTCAGCCAGCATGACGTGCCGATGGAAATCATCCAGCATCAGGAACCCAAACTCGTGGCCGCCACCGGCGAACCGGTGAGCTACCCCATGAACCCGGAGCTGGAATGGTGCCCGCCCGGCCACGGCGACCTGTTCTCCACCATCTGGGAGTCCGGCCTGCTTGACGTATTGGAGGAGCGCGGCTTCAAGTACCTGTTCATCTCCAATTCCGACAATCTCGGTGCACGCCCCTCGCGTACGTTGGCCCAGCACTTCGAAAACACAGGTGCCCCGTTCATGGCCGAAGTGGCTATCCGCACCAAGGCCGATCGCAAGGGAGGCCATATCGTGCGAGACAAGGCCACTGGTCGCCTGATCCTGCGTGAAATGAGCCAGGTCCATCCGGATGATAAGGAAGCGGCCCAAGACATCGCCAAGCATCCTTACTTCAACACCAACTCGATCTGGATTCGCATCGACGCTTTGAAAGACAAGCTCGCCGAATGCGATGGTGTGTTGCCGTTGCCGGTGATTCGTAACAAAAAGACCGTGAATCCCACGGACCCGAACTCCGAACAGGTGATTCAGCTGGAAACCGCCATGGGTGCCGCAATCGGTCTGTTCAACGGTTCCATCTGCGTCCAAGTGGATCGTATGCGCTTCCTTCCGGTGAAAACCACCAATGATTTGTTCATTATGCGTTCCGATCGCTTCCACCTGACGGACACGTATGAGATGGAAGACGGCAATTACATCTTCCCGAACGTCGAACTTGATCCGCGATACTACAAGAACATCCGCGATTTCGACGAACGGTTCCCCTACGCCGTGCCATCTTTGGCCGCAGCCAACTCGGTTTCCATTCAGGGCGACTGGACATTCGGACGTGACGTCATGATGTTCGCCGACGCCAAACTTGAAGATAAGGGTGAGCCGAGCTACGTGCCGAACGGCGAATACGTTGGCCCGCAAGGCATCGAACCGGACGATTGGGTGTGATTTACAACACGGTCGAACGATAAAAAAGATATTATTTTTGTGAAATGGCGCTCAACTGTGGAAAAAGCCTCTAAGATAGAGTGAGTGTGGGGAAACTCATACGCACTTATAACGAAACAATAACTATACGTGAGGACTAATGGCAGAGGGCACAAGCGGACGTCGGCGTTTTTCCGACAAATGGGGCAAGCACGAGCTGGACGTACTGGCTGTGTTGTCATCCGCGTTCCCGCAATGGCTCACATCCCGCCAAATTGCGCAGCGCGTCAAGGCTTACGCCGACTCGTATGGAGAGCTGGCAGATCAGGCCGCCAAGGCCGCGTTCGCCAAGCAGTTCCAGCGTGATCGCGCCAAGCTCGCTGCGATGGGCATTGCCATCGAATCACGGCAGCCTGAGTACTCGTCCAAGTCTGAAGGCCAGGACTTCGCGTCCTATCGTCTGCAGTTGGGCGACGAACCGCGCATCCGCCTGATGTTCGAGCCGGAAGATATGCCGGTGCTTGCCGCCGCCAACTATCTGGCTCGTTCGATGTCGATTTCCTCCGAGCCGGATCAGTCCCAGCTCGCCCAACATGCGTCGCGCACCACGCCGCGTGTGCCGCAGACCCCTATTCCCGGTCTCGGTTTGGATTCGATTGCGCCTGGCTTGGGCACGCAGCCCATTCCGGACTCGCTGGTCAAGGTTATCGATTCGCGTCGCTTTGCCGCCACCGTTGATGTGGACGGCGAACACCTGAACGTGGCCTACACCGATTCCGACGATTTGGCCATGTTTGTGCTGGAGCATCCGGGTGCCACGATTGTCAGCCCGCAGGAGGCTGTGGACGCCTATCATCGCCGCCTGCACGCCGCCAGCCGATTCACTCTGGCTGACGAATCCGCCAGCCCTGTAAGCGCCTCGGTGGTTTCCCCGTCGATTAGTCGCGATGTTCGTGAGCCGGGTGATCCCGAGTCGATCAAGGCCCAGAACAAGAAGAACGGCCCCGCTTTCCAAACGGGCAGCGAGGTGGATCGTCGCCTGCGTCTGATGCTGTTCCTCTCCGCTCACCTGGGTGAGGAATTCTCGATGAGCGAGCTGGCCGAGCGCTTTATCGGCAAACCGAAGAACGACGACGAGCTCAAGAAATTCGTCAACATCATTCATAAGGACATCAACACCCTGACCACCGTTTCCGACGATGGTGAGATGGCTGGCAGCCAGTTCTTCGATATCGACTGGCCGCTGCTGGATGCCGAGGGTATTGTTTCCGCCACCAATTCGTTGGGCCTTGAACGTCTTGCCGGCATTTCGCCGCAATACCTCAGCATGCTCACCGCCTCGGTCAGCTACTTGGCGCATTCGCCGTTACTGCCGGACAAGCAGCGTGGGCAGGCCGAATCCCTGTATGAGCGTTTGCGCCGCCATGTCAGCCCGGGCCAGACCCCGTGGCTGAGCCTGACCGGCTATGAGCTGGAGCCCCGAAGCTTCTCCATCGTCAAGCGCGCGATCAACACCGATTCGCTGTTGGACATGGAGTACTCCGACGGTACCGGTAGTACCCGTCGCAAGCTGGTGGCCCCCGCCAAGATTTTCATCGACGAAGGCGTGTATTATGCCGCCGTCTACACGGATGTCGGTTCCGCCGCCCCTAAGGACAAGAAGGCCTACGTCTCCAAAGACAAGACCATCGACAAGGCGAACGGCAAGCCGCGCATCTGGCAGGTGCTGCGCTTGGCCCGTATCGAAAAGGCGGAACTGGTCAAGCCCACCAAGCAGATCAACATCCCGAACATGCCGGTGAGCGAACTGCGCAAGTGGAGTTTCGACAACGGTACCGACGCGGTGTTCATCACCGATCAGCGCGATCTGGCATTCATCAAGACATTGCCGGGCGCTACCGTCGAACAATGCGGTGCCGGTGAAAAGGTGCATCTGACCGTTTCCTCCGACTCCTGGTTCGTGGCCTTCTGCATCGCACACGCGCGTCATATCACGGCGGTCGCCCCGGAAACGTTGCGCACCATGATCGTGGCACGCGCCGAACGCGAACTGAGCATCAGCGAGAACAAGTAAGGAGCCTTTCATGCCTTGGTGGATATGGCTGATTCTGGCCCTGTTCATGCTGGCCATGATTGTTGCCGGACTCATCTATGCAGCCCTTCATGGAATCCGTGCCTTGAAAGACATGTCCGACATCGGCGGCCAGCTCGGTGAACGCGTGGCCGCGATGGGGGAGTCTGGCACCTCTGCCGACACCAGCGAGCCGCCTCTGTTCACTCAGCCGCTCAGCGTGGCACAGAATCGTTATGCCGAGGCCCATGCGGACGTGATTCGCAGCAAGGCCGCCAAGCGCGAACGCCACACCCAGGCATGGGCCCGCTGGAAGCGATTCAACAACTAACGGAAAGCAGCAATGGCACGTCACCAACACCATAAGGGCAATGCCGATTCCCAGACGCTGAGCCCTTCGCAGCGGTACGCATCATTCCAAAAAGTCCAGCGCCATCGGGCGTCCGCAGCAGCGCGATTCGCCGAATCCCTGCCCTTCGAACTGGACGACTTCCAGACCGAAGCCAATGACGCGCTCGAAGCCGGCAGCAACGTACTGGTCGCGGCCCCAACCGGTGCCGGCAAAACCGTAGTGGCGGATTTTGCCATTTATCTCGCCCAGGAACGCAACGTCAAAGCCTTCTATACCACACCGATCAAAGCGCTGAGCAATCAGAAATACCATGATCTGGTCGACGTGTACGGCCCGGACAAGGTAGGCCTGCTCACCGGCGACACCTCGATCAACTCCGAGGCGGACATCGTGGTCATGACCACCGAAGTGCTGCGCAACATGCTCTACGAGCGTTCCACCACGCTGAACGCACTGCGCTACGTGATTCTCGACGAAGTGCACTATCTGGCCGACCGGTTCCGCGGGCCCGTGTGGGAGGAAGTCATCATCCACCTGCCCAAGACGGTCAAGATCGTCGGCCTGTCCGCTACCGTGTCCAACGTGGAGGATTTCTCCAACTGGATTGCCTCGGTGCGAGGCGACACCAAACTGGTGATCAGCGAACACCGCCCCGTGCCTTTGGAACAGCACGTCATCGTGCAGGCGGACGAACACACCGAGCCTGAGGTGCTGGATCTCTATCGCCGCGACGGCAACGGCGAGCAGACCACCAAGCTCAACGCCGAACTCATCAACCGGCTCGACCAGTTGGACCGCAAGGCCGCACGCCGGCGCGGCGAGGAACGCCCCGATAAGCGCAAGGGCTTCGGCAGAGGCCGCGGCGGCAAAGGCGCCAAGGGCCATGCCCCGAAAGCGGAACGCCACACCCCGCGCCGCTGGGCCGTGGTGGACGAGCTTAACTTTCTGGGAATGTTGCCCGGCATCTACTTCATCTTCTCGCGCAACGGTTGTGACCAGGCCGTGGAACAGTGTATCAACGCTGGACTGGAGCTCACCACCGATGAGGAAGTGACCAAGATTCGCCGCATCGTGGATGAGATGGTGGAGGGGCAACTCACTCAGGAAGACCTGAAAGCCCTGCAGTTCTCCAAGTTCCGCTTTGCGTTGGAAGAAGGCTTCGCTTCGCATCATGCCGGCATGATTGCCCTGTTCCGCCAGATAGTCGAACGATTGTTCGAAGAAGGTCTGGTCAAAATGGTGTTCGCCACGGAAACACTGGCCTTGGGCATCAATATGCCGGCCCGCTGCGTGGTGGTAGAGAAACTCGAGAAGTTCGACGGTACCGGTCATGTGGGCCTGACGCCCGGCGAATTCACGCAGCTCACCGGTCGTGCCGGTCGGCGCGGCATCGACACCATCGGCCACGCCATCGTGGTTGACCATCACGGTTTTGTGCCCGCCACGGCCGCCGCGCTGTCATCCAAGCGTGTCTACCCGCTGCACTCGAGCTTCCGACCCACGTTCAACATGGCCGTGAACCTGCTCAACTCCAGCGACTACGAGACCGCGCACGTTACCCTGGACCAGTCGTTTGCCCAGTGGGAGGCCAACGAATCGGCCTGGCAGCTGGAATCGCAGATCAACACACTGAAGAACGCGCTGGCCGGATACGAACAGGCGTTCGCATGCGAACACGGCGACTTCAAACAGTTCATGACCCTGCGTATGGAGCTGAGCGACATCGAAAAGGAAGGCCGCCGCAAACTGAAGCACGAAGTGTTCCTGACCGATCAGGAGCGTTCACGCGCCTTCCAGAACCTTGACCAGCGCATTCGCGATTTGCGCAAGGCGGAGCACGAGCATCCATGCCGCAACTGCCCGGACCTCCAGCAACACCTCAAGTGGGGCCACCGCTGGGCCCGCGAGACCCGCGAACTGCAGCGCGTCACCGATCGCTACGACTCCCGTACCGGGTCCGTGGCCCGTCAGTTCGATCGCATCTGCGATATTCTCACCGGGCTTGGTTACCTCGAACGTCATGTCAATGCGGCCGGCCACATTGACATGACGTTGACCGAAAAAGGCTCGCTGCTGCGCCGCATCTACAGTGAACATGACCTGGAACTGTGCGAGGCGCTGCTCGCCGGCACGTTCGACAAGCTCGACGCCAACGGACTGGCCGCTGTGCTCTCTTCACTGGTATACGAGGCCAGACGCGGGGGAGACGGCGAACCGAGGCACTACCCGGGCGGCATCTCCGGGCCCATCGCAATCGCTTCGTCCAAGCTCAAGGGCATCTGTGAAGACATCGATATCCTGTGCGAGGATCACGGTCTGGACGAGATGCAGCGGCCGGACTTCGGCATTCTCGACATCATGTATGAATGGGCGGATGGCGGTTCGCTGGGATCGTGCCTGTACGGCACCGACATGACCGGCGGCGACTTCGTGCGCACTGCCAAACGACTGGCTGACGTGCTGCAGCAGATCGCTGTCGCCCAGCCGCTGCCGTTCGACGGGGGAGAGCGGCTGGCAGGCCTCGCCCACGAAGCGGCCGACCGGGTCAATCGTGGTGTGGTGGCCTACTCCGGCGTGGACTGACGGGGGGCCGTTTGATGGGAGTTTGTCAGCCGACGTCGGAAGCTTGGAATAGCGGCCAAGTCCGAACTGTTGCGTAAATTAGTAGGGTTAAAGATCTTTCAAGGAGGATGCCGATATGGCAGAACGTAGCCTCAGGGGCATGAGCATCGGAGCGAAATCGCTGGAGTCCGACGACAACGTCGATTTCGCCGCACGAAACGATGTGGCGTATGTATGCCCGAAGGGCCACCGCACCATCCTGCCGTTTGCCGAGGGTGCCGAAATCCCGGACGAGTGGGAGTGCCGTTGTGGTTCCGTGGCCCACCGTGAGGGCGACGCCGACCGTGAGGGCGACGAGATCAGCAAACCCACCCGCACCCACTGGGACATGCTGCTGGAACGCCGTAGCGAAGAGGAACTGGCCACCCTACTCGAAAAGCGCCTGCAAATGCACCGTGACGGTTGGATTCCTGACTACGAGTGATCTCCTACTGAACAACACGTGAACTTGATGCCCAGTCATCCCGACTGGGCATAATCATTGTTGGAACAAGTCGCATTGTTTGACGACCATTCAAAGCAGTCGACATGAACAAAGGGGAGTGGAATCTCAATGGCACAGCATCCGATGAAAGTGGTCCTGTTGGACCTCGACGGCACGCTTACCAAGTCCGACGGCGGCATCATCGCCTCCGTCGTCAAGACGTTCGAGGAATTGGGTCGCCCGGTTCCCGACGATGCCGAGCTGCATCGTTTCATTGGTCCGGCCATCATCGAATCGCTGCGACGCAACCATGTGCCGGAGGATGAGCTTGACCGGGCGGTCACCATCTACCGCAGCTACTATGCGGATCGCGCCGTGTTCGATGATCCGAACGAGCCCGGCAACAAAGTTCCCGGCCGCTTGGTGAACGTCGTGTTTCCCGGTATCCGCGAACAGCTGCTCAAGCTGCGTGCCGACGGCTATTATCTGGCGTTGGCCAGCTGCAAGCCCGAGTACCAATGCGTTCCGATCTGTGAGCATTTCCATCTGACCGAGCTGTTGGACGGCATCTATGGCGCATCCAGGGATAACTCTCGTTTGGACAAGGATCAGGTGATTCGGTACTGCTTCGACAAAATCGGTTTTGATGCTGCAGCGGGGGACAAGGCCGTGATGATCGGCGACCGCTACACCGACATCGACGGCGCCCACGCCTGCAATCTGGACGCCATTGGCTGCCGCTGGGGCTACGCTCCGGCCGGTGAGATGGAAGAACACGGTGCCTACGAAATCATCGAGAAGCCCGAGCAGATCGAAGAAGCCGTAAACCGTTATTTCCAAACACACTGAAACACAACGGCGAGGACTTCTTCATGATGGGATGCGATGGAGCCTGCGCCGCGGGCTTCGACCTGGTTTTCATCGGTTTGCCATTGCTGTCGCTGTATGAGATTCCCATGCTGATATGGTTCATTTGGCGAGCATTCCACTGGAAACGAGATGACAAGGATTGGCTGAAAGGCACGGCGATTCTTGCAATTGCGGTGGTCGCTCCGGTGCTCCTTTGGCTGTCGGCCTTGGTATGCGTGGACTAGTTGATACAGGCGACCGAATCCTTGTCAAGGATAACTAATCTGACATAACGTACATTATCGGCTAATAGTACGTGGTGATTTTAGCCGAACCAGTAGTATCTAGTTGCGGATTAGCCTCGCCGCAGAGAATCGGCTACTTCGCAACATCATCCTTATTCCGGTGAGAAGCAACGCCCAAACGCTTGTCCATTTCGGTTTCCGAAGCGTTGCGTGCCTGCAGATACATGGCGATGAGTTCCAGCAGCACCAGCGCGAATATGATGATTGCTCCGGGCAATTGCGCGTGGTCGTAGAACGCGAGCATGCGAGCATTCATCAGATCCGCTGTAAACGTCAACACGGGAAACGGGATCAGCGCCGCCGCAAACGACATGAAATGCGTTTTCACCATCGACCAGTCGACCGGATCGACCGGCGGTCGCCGGCGTTTCGGCGTGAACAGATGACCTCGGCTGACCGTTATAGTGATGATGGACACAGCAAAGATGACGGCGACCATCCACAGAACGCCCGGCAACAATCCGACAACAATCCCGTTCACCCGGTCCTCCAATCAGTCATAATAATCACCGCAACATATAAAAACATAAGATGGCAGGCAACAAAAGCAACACATACAACAAAGCGACCTGCCGACCAAAGCCGGCAAGTCGCCAACAACCATACATGTATCAGGCGGTTGCGCGTTGCAAGCGCTGTGCCTCGAGCTTCTTGCGCATCCTCATGGCAGTCAGTTCATCAATCGGACGGCCCGTGGCAATCGTCAGCGGCTTGGCCTCAAGATCAACATATTCTTCCTGTTCCAAGGCCGTCTCAATCTGGTGCCACAACGAACCCACCGACACGGCGAACACTGCCTTACCGCTTTGCAACAGTTCGAGCATCTGTTCGCTGGTTGTGCATTCATGTACGTTTTGACCATCGCACATGATGGTCACATTGGCCAGCTGATCGGTGCTGCGTTGAGTCAAGAATCCGATGGCCGCCGTTACGTTCTGCAGATTCACACCGGCATCAAGCAACTTCTTGGATACAGCGAGAATCACCACATCCTTAAACGAGTATAGTCGTCGTGAACCGGAGCCATGAGACGGCGTGATGGACGGCTCAACAATCTGCTTGCGTGCCCAATAATCGAGCTGTCGGTACGTGATGCCGGCCACCTTGGAGGCCACAGTGCCACGGTAGCCGCGCTTGATCTCCTCAGTATCGACGTTGGAGAACAACTCCCCCTGAATCGCGTCAGCGTTCAGATTCTGACGGTCCTCAAGCGAAACATGAAGATGCAGCCCGGTCTGTCCCATGGCACTCCCCTAACTCATGCGTGTCTCGCATATGACTCACACTGGTGTAATCACATGATTGCAATTTCTGCAATCAGTCTAACCCCGTGCTGGGTGTGGACTATTGGGAAATAATGGCAGATTTCGTGAAGAACACGAGGCGGAATTTACCGATCATGATTTCGTCGCCGTTCTTCAGCGTCGCCTGATCAACACGCTGACGGTTCACGTAGGTGCCGTTCAGACTTCCTGCGTCAACCACAAAGAACTGACCGTTGACCCTGCGGAACACGGCATGCTGACGGGATACGGTGGAGTCGTCGAGCAGAATATCAGCTCGCGGATCACGGCCGACGGTGATTTCATCCTCGTCAAGCAAGTAACGAGAACCTGAGACCGCTCCCCTGGCGGAAATCAGCAATGCCGTTCCCTCGGACAATCTGGTGATGGTGTCCAGATCCTCTTGAGTCAGCGGTCGATCGCCGGTGGTGGTAATGGGCAGTACATTAATCGCGGGCAGGCCGATAATGGTGGTTTCGCCTGCGCTAGGAATCGGGTTGGTCATAATCCCCTATTCTACCGTCTTTGCATACTGGTTTTGCGTAGCTTCGCGTACTTCGTCGATAATGATGCTGTCAGAAGGCTGTACATTGACGTTGGACCCGTATTTCACCTGGAGCTGAGCGCCCACACCGCCGGCGATATCGACTGCGTTGGACAGTTCCTGCGGATTGCCAATGGCCTTCACCGTGTATGTGGGCTTGATGGTGGTGCCATCCACGATCAAACCTTCCTCGGCGTCCTGAATGTAGGTGGAGGTGATGACGCGCACGTTATTGATGGCGATTACCTCGGCACCGGCATTGCGAAGTTCCTCGATAAGGTTGAACATGATTGAGGCGTCCACTTTAGTCGTCAAGCCTCGTCCGATTCGGATGGTCACGCCTTGACCCTTTGCCGGGAGTCTGCCGGAGATCAAGCCGCTGGTCTCCTCGTTTTGCTTGGCGATCTTACGCGCCTGCTCCTGCTCGTTAGCCGCCGATTTCAGCGAGTTGAGCTGGCTGTTCAACTGGGTTTTACGCTGCTCGAGATTGGAGATTTGCGTATTCGACTCGTTCAGCAGCCTTACCAGTTCACTCTCGTCCATCGTTTCGTACGTGGATTTAGTGTTATTGATCTGGCTCATGTAGGCGAAACCCAACAACGCGCACATCAGAGCGATGAGAATCGAGGATAGTAACCGTGATTTGTTGCTGGCACGGTTGAGATCCTTCCGGGGCTTCTTACGCACCGTGGGAAACGACCCGGTTTCCATCCGGTCGTTGACCTTGTCTTGTGCATGCTGGTCGCGCATTTTCTCCAGCATGTTGTCTGATTGTGCTTTACGTGCCATACGTCAGTACCCTTGTCAGCCTCGGAAGATGAAGCGTCTGATCGCGGACACGTTGGAGAAGATGCGGATGCCGAGTACGACGATGACGGCTGTCTGCAGCTGCGAACCGACGCCGAGCTGGTTGCCGAGGAACACGAGCAGTGTTGCCGTCACCACGTTGGCGAGGAAGGAGATCACAAACACGCGGTCGGAGAAGCTGCGCTCGAAATAGGCTCGCGCGGCACCCAGCAGGGCGTCAAGAGCAGCGACCACCATAATCGGCAGATAAGGCTGCACGATGATCGGAATGTCCGGCTTGACGAACACGCCGATGACGACGCCGATGATTAGTCCCAGAACGGCTGCCATTATTCATTCCTTTCCGCGTACTTCACTTCGCCAGTGACTGCTGCCTCAAGTGTAATCGAATTGGATTTGCTCACCTGCGGGTAGATACCGGCTTCCTTGAAGGAATCGTAAAGACTTGCAAGTTTCTTCTTCCCCATCGCTTCGGCCAAGGCGCTCTTATCGCCTATGGCTTCAATGGTATAGGGGCTTTGTATCGCGGTCATGCCGATGAGAATATGCCCGCCGGCCTTGCGTATCGAGGTTTGCGCGCCGAGCCTATTACCGTTGATGGCAATGGCTTCGGCTCCGTTTTGGAACATCAGGGAGACCAGTTGCTGCAGATCCAGATCGGTGATGACTCGGATGTTCGTGGAGGTGCCGACTCTCGTCGAGGAGGATTGATCCGACTGGCTTGCCGCGATTGGATCGGCCAGCGTCATGGTGATTCCTTCGCCTTCGACCACCGTGGCACCATTGACCATTTCGTCTTGGATAAGCGTATCGCTTTTCACGCTGCCGGATATTTTCTTGGACTGTTCGTCAACTTGGGAGCGCAAATTATTGACGTCCGTGGTGAGTTCGTCTATTTGCGAGTTGCGATTCTCCAATTGCGTGGCCAAAGTCTGCCGTACCTGCTTACGCGGATCGGATTGCAACTGTTGCACGAATAGGCTGCAGGCAAAGCCAACGCCGACGCAGATGATGAATACGACGATGCGATTAAACCAGATGGAGAAGGTCGAACGATGCTCATGGACCAGTCGTGAGTCGGAGAACATCGGATCCATCGGACGATTGACAAGATCATCGATGAGCTGAAGCGAATCGTCGTTGGTTTTACGGCGACGTCTGGTGCGGATGGCGGCGGCGTCATCCGGGGAAAGCGCATGATGTGATTCCGCGCCTCGGACTGAGTGGGAGAACACGGCGCGGCGTCGTACCGGCTCATTCTCCTTGGGTACGGGGAATGAGACCGGGGCCGTGGCCTCAAGCGCCATACTTCTCCCCCAGTTCCTTGCGTAGCAATCCGACGCCCTGCTTGGTATAGATATATCCGGCGAGCCAATACATGGCGATGCCCCAGATGCCGGCGGCCAGCGCGGCGATGTAGAGCAAGTGGAAAAACGTACTGGTGCCCAAATCGGCGAAAATCAGACCGACGATGGAAATCATCAGCAGCGCGGTACCGGCCTTGCCCACGAAATGCACGGGCAGCGGACCATAACCGTACTGGGCAAGCCATAGCACCTGAATCGCCATCCACAGATCCCTCAGTCCCACGATAATCAGCATCCACCATGGGATGATGCCGGCGACGCTGAGAGCCAGAATCGAGCAGAAAATGAGCAGTCGGTCGGCGATCGGATCAAGAATCTGACCGATCTTGCTCACTTGGTTGAATCTGCGCGCGATGATGCCGTCAAGTCCGTCTGAAGCCGAGGAAATGGCGATCAGGGCTAGCGCCGCAATCATCTCGTGCTTGGAGATCAGCACGCTGATGAAAGGAATCGAGATGATTCGCAGCGCGCTGATCAAATTGGGCACAGTGAAATAGATGTCACGTGCTTCCGGACTGTATCTGGAGTTGACTTTCTGGTTGGTCATATCGACTAACAGTCTACATGCGGGAGGCTTGCAGAGCGGTAACGATGATGCCGCGTGCGCCGACTTCGTACAAATCATCCATCAGCTGGTTGACCTTGGCCTTGGGAACCATGACTCGCACGGCGTTCCACTGTTTGTCGTGCAGCGGGGAGATCGTCGGGCTTTCAAAGCCAGGGGTCACAGCCACGGCGGCAGCGACCTTGCTGATCGGAATGTCATAGTCCATCAGCACATACTGATGTGCAGTGAGCACGCCTTGCAGACGGCGGGTCAGCACGGCCAGACGTGAGTCCTGCTCGTTCAGACGCGGCGAACGAATCAGGCAAGCTTCGGAGTGCATGAGCGGTTCGGCAAACACGCGCAGGCCGGCGTTGCGCAGGGTGGTACCGGTGGAGACCACGTCTGCGATGAGGTCGGCCACGCCCAGCTGCACGGAGGATTCGACCGCACCGTCCAGATGGATGGTCTCGGCCTGGATGCCGTGCTCGACCAGATAGTCGTGTACAAGCTTATCGAATGTGGTGGCCACGCGCTTGCCCTGAATATCCTCCAGAGTGGTGATCGGGGATTCGTTCGGTGCGGCGAAACGGAAGGTCGAAGTACCAAAGCCGAGCGGCATGTGCTCGAGCGCGGCGGTACCGGAGTTCTTGAGCAGATCCTGGCCGGTGATGCCGACGTCGATGGCGCCGCGGCCCACGTATACGGCGATATCGAGCGGACGCAGGTAGAACAGCTCGATGCCATTGTCGGGATCTTGCACAACCAGCTGGCGAGGGTTGGTGCGCAGACGGTAGCCGGCCTCGGCCAGCATGTTCCACGCGGGTTCGGATAGCATGCCCTTGTTGGGCACTGCGATTCTCAGCATTTGCGTTCCTCTCACAGGTGCTTGTAGACGTCCTCAAGCGTCAGGCCGTGCTTGATCATCATGACCTGGACGTGGTAGAGCAACTGGCTCATTTCCTCGGCGGTGCGGTCCGCACCCTCGTATTCGGCGGCCATCCAGGTCTCGCCGGCCTCTTCGATGATCTTCTTGCCGATGAAGTGGGTGCCCTTGTCGAGCTCGTCGACGGTCAGGGAGCCTTCGGGGCGGGTCTGGGCCTTTTCGGACAGTTCGGCGAACAGGGATTCAAACGTCTTCATGTGATTCAGATTCTTTTCTTGTGGTTATGAATGAAAGGTGGATTGCGGTTCAGGCTTGGAGCTCAGGCCTTGAACGCGGCCTCGGCCTTGGTGCGGATGTCGTCAATGGCTTGGGCAGGATTCTCGGCGCCGTACACGGCGGAACCGGCAACGAGCACGTCGGCACCGGCCTCGGCCACGATGTGCGCGGTCTTGGGGCTCACACCGCCATCGACTTGGATGCGGGTCTTCAAGCCACGGCGGGTGATCTCATCGCGCAGGCGGCGGACTTTGGACATCTGGTTGTCGAGGAACTTCTGGCCGCCGAAGCCGGGCTCAACGGTCATGATGAGGACCATGTCGAACTCGTCGAGGATATCGAAGATCGGCTCGACCGGTTCGGCCGGACGCACGGCGAAGCAGGCCTTGCAGCCCATCTCGCGCAGCTGGCGGGCCAGACGCACAGGGGCGTGGGTGGCACCCATGTGGAAGGAGACGGAGGCGGCGCCGAGCTTGGCGTATTCGGGAGCCCAACGATCCGGGTCCTCGATCATGAGGTGCACGTCGACCGGCAGATCGGTGACCTGACAGATGCGGCCGACGATCGGCTCGCCCAGGGTCAGGTTCGGCACGAAATGATGATCCATGACATCGACGTGGACCAAGTCGGCGTTGGCGATGGCCTTGAGATCACGTTCGAGGTTGCAGAAGTCAGCGGACAGGATGCTGGGTGCGATTGCGATATTGCTCATGGTTTCCTACCTTATCTGTGCAATGGGACTTGGAGCCCCGTGTTTCGCGCTGTTTCGGCGCTGTTTATCGTGGTGTCACTTAGTGCGATTGGTTTGCTTTTTCTGGCGAAGTTGTTCCTCTTCGATGCTCTGGCGTTCGAGCTCGTCGGCGGTGACCGCCGCAAGCCCGCGCGCCTGCGCCTTGGGGTCCGGCCCGTACTGGTAGAGCACGACGAACAGGATGCAGCCGAGCACGAAGACGATGATCGCGGTCCACACGTTGGTCCTCAGGCCCAGGATCACCGTGGAATAGTTGATGCGCACGTTCTCGATCCAGGTGCGGCCCAGGCCGTACCACATCAGGTACATGGCGAACTGCTGGCCGGCCTTGAGCCGGTCGGCAAGCTTGTGGCCGAGGTAGATGATGAGCGCGGCGCCAATGAGGTTCCAGATCATCTCGTACAGGAACGTCGGGTGGAACAGCGTGGTCCTGTAGTCCGGGCATTGCGCGCCAGAATAGCAGATTTCGGATTTGCCGATGGCGTCCGCGTCGTTGAGCTTCAGGCCCCACGGCAACGTGGTGGGCCAGCCGTAGAGCTCTTGGTTGAACCAGTTGCCGAGTCGGCCGATGGCCTGGGCCACGGGCAGCGCGGGGGCGATGGCATCGGCGAAGATCGCGAACGGATAGTGCTTGTGACGGCACCACAGGAACGCCACCAAGGTGCCGACGGAGATGCCGCCGAAGATGGCCATGCCGCCTTCCCACACCTTGAGGATGTTGACCAAGTTGCCGGTGGGCGGGAAGTAGTCGGCCGGCGTGGTGATGCAGTGGTAAAGGCGCGCGCCCACCAGTGCGCAGGGCACGGTGACGAGCGTGGTATCGAGAATCTGGTCGAAGGTGCCGCCGTACCGCTTCCAACGTGTGGCGAGGATCCATACGGCCACGCAGATGCCGATCAGGATGCAGATCGCGTACATGTGGATAGTGAACGGGCCGATCTCGAACTTGGAGAAGGTCGGCGAGGGAATATAAGCCAGATTCATCGTGCCTCTACTTGCTGGTGCTCATGGTGTGTCCGCGCGCGGGTTGTGCTTGATGCTCTGTGACTACCCTACCGTGTCACGGCACAATCCGCGTGAGGCGCACCGGGTGTTTACCGGGCGTTGTGGATGCCTTCGGCCAGTTCCTCGCTCTTGGCGGCGAGCAGCTTCAAGCCTTCCTTCGGGTCGCGTGCGGTCTTGTTGTCGTCCGCGAGCAGGGTGTGCACGAGCGCGGAGCCGACGATGACGCCGTCCGCGTAGGAGCCGACCTTGGCGCCCTGTTCGGCGGTGGACACGCCGATGCCCACGCACACGTTCTCGGCACCGGCCTGACGGGTGCGCTCCACGAGCAGTTCGGGCGAGGCGTCGATGGTGGCGCGTTCGCCGGTGACGCCCATGCGGGCGGCCGCATACACGAAGCCGCGCGCGTTGCGGGCCACGGTTTCGAGGCGCTCGGTGGACGAGTCCGGGGAGACCAGGAAGATGCGGTCGAGTCCGTGGCGGTCGGAGGCTTCGATCCACTCCCCCGCCTCGTCCGGGATGAGGTCCGGGGTGATGAGGCCGGCGCCGCCGGCGTTCTCGAAGTCGCGGGCGAAGCGCTCGACGCCGTAGTGGTACACGAGGTTCCAGTAGCTCATGATGAGCGGCACGCCGCCGGCGTTGGCCACGGTTTCGACGGCCTCGAACACGCGCTTGATGGTCTCGCCGTTGTTCAGGGCGATGGAGGCGGCAGCCTGGATGACCGGGCCGTCCATGACCGGGTCGGAGTACGGCAGGCCGATTTCCACGGCGTCGACGCCGTGCTCGACCATCGTCCTGAAGGCGTCAAGCGAGACGTCCGGGTTAGGGAAGCCGTAGGGCAGGTAGCCGATGAAGGCGGGCTTGTTCTCGGCCTTGAACTTGGTGAACATAGCGCCCGACTTGCTGGGCTTGTGGCTGATGCCCAGCGGCTGGCCGGACGGCGTGGTTGCTTCGTTGGTCATAATCAAAAATCTCCTCTTCTTGTTCAGGCGACAGTATTGCCGTGGGCGCCGGCCACATCGAGCGCGGCGGCCTGGTCGTCGGTCAGGTAGCCGAACCACTTGCCGGCGGTGGCCATGTCCTTGTCGCCTCGGCCGGAGATGTTCACGATCATCACGGCCTTGTCATAGTCCTTGGCCTTCAGATCGGCGGCGGCCTTGTACGCGCCGGCCACGGCGTGCGAGCTTTCGATGGCGGGGATGATGCCCTCGGTCTGGCTCAGGTCGCGGAAGGCGTTCATGGCCTCCTCGTCGGTGGCCCAGCTGTAGTTCACGCGGCCGATGTCCTTGAGCCATGCGTGCTCGGGGCCCACGGAAGCGTAGTCGAGGCCTGCGGAAATCGAGTAGGTGTCGAGCGTCTGGCCTTCGTCGGTTTCCAGCAGGTAGCTCTTGGCGCCCTGGAACATGCCGAGCTGGCCGGTGCCGGGGGCGAAGCGGATGGCGTGCTTGCCGGATTCGGGGCCGTTGCCGCCGGCTTCGTAGCCGTAGAGGTTCACGCGCTCGTCGTCCAGGAAGGCGTTCATCACGCCGATGGCGTTGGAGCCGCCGCCCACGCAGGCGCAGATCGCGTCCGGATGGTCGATGCCGTACCAGTCCTGGAGCTGCTGCTTGGCTTCCTCGCCGATGATCTTCTGGAAGTCGCGCACCATGGCCGGGAACGGGTGCGGGCCCGCGACGGTGCCGAGCAGGTAGTGCGTGTCCTTGACGTTGGTGACCCAGTCGCGCAGGGCTTCGTTGATGGCGTCCTTCAGGATCTTGTCGCCGAGGGTCACCTCGACCACTTCGGCGCCGAGCATACGCATGCGGGCCACGTTGAGGGCCTGACGGCGGGCGTCGATCTGGCCCATGTAGATGCGGCACTTGAGGCCGAGCATGGCGCACACGGTGGCGGTGGCCACGCCGTGCTGGCCGGCGCCGGTCTCGGCGATCACGCGGGTCTTGCCCATGCGCTTGACGAGCAGGGCCTGGCCGAGCGCGTTGTTGATCTTGTGCGCGCCGGTGTGGTTCAAGTCCTCACGCTTGAGGAAGATACGGGCGTCGAGACCGGTCTTCTCTTTGACAAGTGCGGAGAAGCGCGGGGCTTCGGTCAGCGGGCTCGGGCGGCCCACGTAACGCTGCTGGAGCGTCATGAATTCCTTGTGGAATTTGGGGTCGGCCTTGGCTTGCGTGTACACGCGCTCAAGCTCGTCGAGGGCGGTGATGAGGGCCTCGGGCACATAGCGGCCACCGAACTGGCCCCAATACGGTCCCTGATGTTCGCTGAGCGGGGTCGTTTCGGATGCTTTCACTTGTGCTCCTGCCTTTACTAGTCGTTCCACTGCAAGTTCATGATTGTCGGCGGTGGCCACGCCCTCGCCGACCAGTACCGCGTCCGCTCCCGCGCGGGCGTAGTCTTCGACCTCGACCGCGCCGAATACGCCGGATTCCGCTACCTTGATGACGTCATCGGGCAGATCGGCCGCGAGTTCGTTGTATTTGTTCACGTCCACCTTGAGGTTCTTCAGGTTGCGCGCGTTGATGCCGATCACCTTGGCACCGGCCTTGCGGGCGCGTTCGATCTCTTCGCGGGTGTGCGTCTCCACCAGCACAGTCATGCCGAGCTCGTGCGCCAGATCGAGCAGGTGCTTGAGCTGGGCGTCGTCCAATGCGGCGACGATGAGCAGCACTAGGTCGGCGCCGTGGGCGCGGGCCTCGAAGATCTGGTAGTCGGTGACGATGAAGTCCTTGCGCAGCACTGGAATGTGCACGGCGGCGCGGACCTTGTCGAAATCGTCAAGGCTGCCGAGGAATTTGCGGCCTTCGGTGAGCACGGAGATGGCGCTTGCGCCGCCCTTCTCGTACTCGCGGGCCAGCGCGGCCGGGTCCGGGATGTCGGACAGGTGGCCCTTGGACGGAGACGCGCGCTTGATCTCGGCGATCACGGGGATGCCGTCGGCGCGCTTAAGCCATCGTGTCGCGTCAATCGGAGCCGGGGCCGCCAGCGCGGCCTTCTTCACGTCCTCAAGCGATACGGTGAGCTCACGGGCGCGCTGATCCTCCAGCGCTCCCGCCACCAGTTCGTCCAAAACCGACATGGTCCTCCCTTTGTTGGTGTTCGGTCATGCGCCACTCTAGGTCACGTCCTGTCCCGATTGCCGAACCCGTCCTACATTCTGGGCTATTCCTCGTTGGTTCGTATCGCTACGGAACCAGAGCGGCCAACAAAAAGGAAAATCGCCATAAATATCGGTCATACGGCCTGGGATTGATTCCATTGATGGCATAAACTGAGCGCATGTGCAGGAGATTCGCGCTCGACTTGGATTGGGATGCCGTGGCCTCACAGTTCGCGGTAGACGAGGATGACGTGCGCGTTGACACTCTGCCACAGCCTTCCTGCAACATCGCACCCACGCAGAACATTGGCGTGGTGGCACAGGGCAAGGATGGCCGCCGTCATCTGACCGGTGCCTATTGGTCGCTGGTGCCGCGATGGAGCGCCAGCAAAGTGCTGAGCTACCCCACATATAATGCGCGTGTGGAGTCTGCGCATGTCAAGCCGGCGTTCACCGAATCCACAAAATCCATGCGAGCCATCATCCCCGCTTCCGGCTACTACGAATGGAAAGGTCGCAGGCCGTTCTATTTTCACGCGCCACATGATGAACTATTGTCTTTGGCCGGCCTGTACTCATGGTGGAGGCCGTCTCCCGCATCGCCATGGCAGCTGACCGCAACCATCATCACCTGCCCTGCCGCGGACGAGTTCGTCAAGGTGCATGATCGCATGCCCCTGCTGGCTCCTCGGAACATGGTTGCCTCATGGCTGGACCGCTCCGTTGACGGAGCCGCACTGTTAGATTCCATGCGGGAAGCGGGTACCATGCTTTCCCGGCGTCTGCAATTTCACGAAGTCGCGCCACTGAACAGCGACGGCAAACGTCTTATTCAGCCATTGGATTCCACCGAACCCATGCGTCTGTTTTGAGCTCTTGCAGCTGGAACCGGCTATGCAGCTGTATATGAAGACGGATCAATCAACGCCCCGCTGATAGCTAACCTCGTATGGCCCTCAGCCAAAAACAGGTCTCTTCTGCTCGACATTGGTCGACTACGACTACTTTTGCACCAATCCGCGCAACAACTCGATCTCGTCGCGATGCGTGGCGGGCGTCTGCTCCTTGGTTTCGAGGATCATCGGGAGCTTGGCCATGATCGGGTCGTTGACCAGTCGCGTGAAGAACGGGATGCCGAGCTGACCCTGCCCGATATTGGCGTGACGATCCTTATGCGAGCCGAGGCCGAACTGCGAATCGTTCACGTGAATCGCCTTGACCTTGGCCAAGCCGATCGCCTCATCCAACTGGCGCATCACACCGTCGTAGTCGTGCACCAAATCGTAGCCGGCATCCAACACATGGCAGGTGTCGAACGTGACGCCGACGTTCGCCTTGTTCTCCACGCCGTTCATGATCGTGGCGAGCTCCTCGAAGTTGCGCCCGCATTCCGTGCCTTTGCCGGCCATGGTCTCCAGAAGCACCATGACGCCGGTCGTACGCTCGAACACCTGATTCAGTCCCTCGCTGATCAGCCGGCAGCCGGTCTCGGTGCCTTGGCCCACATGCGCGCCGGGATGAATATTGATATACACCTCCTGGCCGGCCTCGCGGATGGCGGTCAGCAGCTCGATGTCCTCGGCCAACGCCTCGATCGCGAATGTGCGCTTGGCCTCATCCTTGCCGGCTAGATTGTAGACGTACGGCGCATGGACGACCAACGGCCCATAGCCTTCGGCCCTGAGCTGTGCGCCGAACACCGCCGCGCCGGCCGGGTCGCGCGCCTTCGAACGCTTGCCGTACGGGGAACGCGGGAAGAACGCGAACGCGGTACCGCCCTCCTCATGGGAGCGTTTCAGCAGCTCGTTCCAGCCGCCAGCCGTCGACAAATGCGATCCGATAAGCAAACCCGTCATTTCACTTCCGCCTTTCGTGAGCCGTTTCATCTACCGCTATCATATGGTAGGCAGCATCGAGTGCAGCCCGCACAACCGACATGAGGCACAACCCTCTGACCATCCGACCATCTGACCGAAGGAGACTTAAGCATGGCGTCAGCCGGCAATCCCAAGGACGACACCGGCCTCGAACGGAAAATGGAGTCGCGCCACCTGACGATGATCTCCCTGGGCGGCGTAATCGGTACCGGCCTGTTCGTCAGCTCCGGTTACACGATTCATCAGGCCGGACCTTTGGGCGCGATCCTCGCCTACGCGGTCGGTTCCTTGCTCGTCTACTGTGTAATGGTCTCGCTGGGCGAGCTGTCCGTGGCCATGCCGTATGCCGGCAGCTTCCACATGTATGCGAAGCGATTCATCGGACCCGGCACCGCATTCACCATCGCCATCCTGTATTGGCTGAACTGGGCGGTGGCACTCGCCTCGGAGTTCACGGCGGCAGGGCTGTTGATGCAACGGTGGTTTCCTCATTCGCCGTCCTGGGTGTGGTCGGCCGTGTTCATTGCGGTGGTGTTCGCGCTCAACATCATGTCCGTGCGGCTATATGGTGAGGCGGAGTTCTGGTTCGCGTCAATCAAAGTGTTCGCCATCATCGCGTTCATTGTGATCGGCCTGCTGGCAATCTTCGGCTCTATACCGATTGCCGGCCATGCTTCCGCGCCGTTGCTGGGCAACTTCGTGGCCGATGGCTGGTTCCCGAGCGGCATCGCACCTATTTTCTCGACTTTGCTGACCGTGGTGTTCGCGTTCTCCGGCACCGAAGTGGTGGGCGTGGCGGCCGGCGAAACCAAAGATCCATCGCGCGCGATTCCCAAAGCCGTGCACACCACGGTGCTGCGTCTGGCAATTTTCTTCATCGGCTCGATTCTGGTGATGGCGGCCTTGATCCCCTGGCATCAGGCCAGCGTGGACACGAGCCCGTTCGTGCTGGTGTTCCAGTCGATCGGTATGCCGTTCGCCGGCGACATCATGAACTTCGTGGTGCTGACGGCTGTGCTTTCCGCCGCGAACTCCGGCCTGTACGTGTGCTCGCGCATGGTGTGGTCGCTGGCCAAGGAGCGGCTGATCCCGGCGCGCTTCGCCAAGACGAATTTCCGCGGCGTGCCGGTGTGGGCCGTACTGTTCAGCATGGCGGGTTCGCTGCTGGCGCTGCTGTCTTCCGTGATCGCCGCTTCGACCGTGTATCTGGTGTTGGTCGCCGTATCCGGCTTGGCGACGCTGGTGGTGTGGTTCTCCGTGTGCGTGTGCCATATCCGGTTTAGGCGTGAATGGACGCGGGACGGGCACAGCGCCGACGAACTCGGCTATCGCGCTCCCGGTTTCCCGGTGCTGCCGTGGCTGGCCATCGTGATGTGCATCGGCGCGCTGGTGCTCGTGGTGCTCGATGAGACGCAACGTTCGACCCTGTATTGCATGATCCCGTTCGTCGTCTGCTGCTACGCGGCTTATTACGCACTCGAACGGCAGCGTAAACGCGAAAACAACGCCTAACTCGATTTCGAGGGGCTGATTTGGCGCTTACCGGAGATCTATCTCCGTTTCAAGGGGCTGATGCCCAAGTAGACAAGGCTCCACAATGGCGTCATGTCGTTGCCACAAAGCCGTTTATACTCGCGGTTTGGCGTTTGAACAGCCCCTCGAAAGCCAAGTAGATGTCCCCACCGGACGAAATCAGCCCCTCGAAGCCGAGAAACCATTGATAGCCGATTATGTTGCGCCCAGTGACGTGCCTGGTTCCGTGCTCGAACTGGTACAATAATCGGAGTTTGTTTTTTGCAAAGGTGCATTGTTATGTACAAGGTGTTGGTGTCGTTCGCAGACAGCTAATGCGCGTTGACTCGTCGCGCTAAGCCGTGGTCGCCGTTTGGACCCACGGCGCTTCTGTTGTGCCATTTCCCACGCACTTGGTCGAAGGCTGGCGATGGGCCCTGACCAAAAGGAATTTCCTCTCCGAATCATGCTCGGCGCTATGGTGACATCGCCTGCGTGGCCAGTATCACCGGCGCGCAGATCATGTTGGCTGCCCGTGGCACCAGAGCGGTCATGATCGGACTGCTCGGTACGGCAATGGGCGTGAGCACGTTGGTCGGCTCGCTGCTAGCCAACAAGCTGATCGACATCATTCCCACCGGTATGCTGATTGCGGACGCGCTTGTGTTGTTCGTTGTCAGCCAAGTGCCGCTGCTGTTCGTGCAAAGCTACGCGGCCATCCTGATCTGCCAGATTCTGGCCGGCCTGCCGTTCCCCGCGTTGAACGCTGGTCTGCTGGGCTTTCTCTACGGCAAGACACCCGACAACATGCAGGGGCGGGCTTCCGCCGTATTCGAGACCACGGTCGGCATACTGGGCGCGGCATGCCCGGCGATGATGGGCGTGGCCGTGGCCTGTTCCGTAGCGGGATTGGCCATATCGTTGGCCGGCCCGCTGCGCAGCATTCCGACTCCCGAACGATGGTCGGAGGTTGCCCTGTAACGCCAGACGGCGGAGCGCCGGTCTTATATGAGGTCGTACGGCATCTGATGCTTGACCAGCCAGAAGATGCCGAGGCCGATGAACACCAGCAGATTGAATCCGCCGCTATGCCATGGCAGCACGATGATTAGCGTCGCCATACGCGCCACATAGAACGCCGCACGCCGCCAGCCTTCTCGCGGCCGGGTTTCCACTGTCATGTGCGTGAAACTGCCGCCGAACGTGCAGCCGCCGCGCAACCATGGCACCACGCCCTCGAAGAGGATGAGCGCCGCCAGGAAGAGGATCGAACCGGTCCAGTCGAACGGTTCCATCGACTGCCATGAGCCGTTGGAGCCCGAGGGCAGGTTCGAGCGGACGATCATGACGAACAGATGCGTCGGCATCACGGCGAACGCAATCAGCGTCATGTCGATGATGAACGTGATCAGCCGCCTCATGAAGCCAGGTGTGGTGGTCGGCGTCATATCGGCGACCCGCGCCGGAATCAGGCGCAGCGAAAGCATGGCCAGCGCGAATCCGATCAGCGCGCCGGTCGTGTTCCACAGGAGATCGTCCACGTCGAACAGACGGTAGGCGCACGGGAACACGCCCATGAGGCCGGTCAGCTGCATCGTCTCCAGAAACAGCGACGTGGCGAATGACAGTACTGCGGTAACCGGCAGCGGCCAACGCCAGATACGGCCCATGATGAAGCCCAACGGCAGGAAGAACACGATATTAAACGCGATTTGCAGTACGGCGGTGAGACCATCGGTACGGATGTCACCGATGAACTGCAATGGATTGAGCTGTGGCGTCAGATGGTGCGCGGCGCAATAGGCCGCCGCATCGGCCGGCATCGGATACAGTGTGAAGCACAGCAGGCCGAGCAGGTACAGCACCGTGCCATACGCCACTATGGCCGACGACAGTCGGATGCGATTGTCGCGATGATATAGCAACGCCAGCACCGGCACCGTCAGCAGCATGGACACAAACGGCCACAATGCCAGCGCGAACGCAAACGGTTCGGAAAAGTTCTTGAGAAATCCCATCTTCAATGCTCCCTGCTTCGGTCCGCTCCATTCGGTTTCGGACCATATCTCTCGACTTCTGATTCCAAGGTACGGAACATGACGGCACGCGGGTATCGGCCACGAGAGCGAAATCATTGGAATGAAAGGCGATTCGTATCATTCGCATGGATGAGGAAGATGCACCAGTTACCATTGACGCCGACGAGGATGGCGTGGTCGACGCCGTGACCGCGCAGATGAGCGAGCATACGTCGTTCATCGTGTTGGACCAGATTATTTCCGCCACCGCTATGCTGTTTACGGCCCAGCGCATCGCCGCCGAAGCCCATCGCCGCGGCATCCGCTTTTTGGTTGATGGCGCGCAAGCTCCCGCCCAACTGGCCGATCCGGTCGGCGGACTGCAGCCCGATTGGTGGGTCGGCAATTTTCATAAGTTCCCGTGTGCGCCGCGTGGCACGGCATTGCTGGTGATTCCGCCCGAAGGCGGTCAGGATGGTCAGGATTTGTGGCCGCTGATCGACTCGTGGGGTTTCGCCGACCCGTTCCCGGAGCGATTCGACGAGCAAGGCACCCAGGATTTATGCGGTCCGATCGCCGCGCCCGAGTCCTTGCGCGATATCGAGCGCCTGTGGGGCTGGGATGTCGTGCGCCGGTACATGTCCGATCTTGCCGATTACGCGGAGCGTCGGGTATCCGAGGCGGCCAGCGAGGTCGGCGGCGAGGACTGCTCGTCGCCGGTGCGCATTCCCTCCCCCGCCATGCGCCTGGTGAAGCTGCCCCACGGAAACCGCACGCCGCAGGAACTGGACGCCCTATGCCCGGTATTCCGTGACCGAATCCTCAACGAACTGCACGCCGAAGTCGCGGTCACCCAGTTTGACGGCGAACTGTACCTGCGCCTCACCGCCCACGCCTACGTCACCGCCGACGCCATAGACCGCTTCGCCGAACAATCTATCCCGACCATCGTCGGATGGCTGCGTGGGTAAGCGAATCGTATGTTGCATTGGTGCCTTAACTATGGATGATTAAGGCGCCAATGCAACATTATTAGAGTTTTGCGGGTTGTAGAGCTGCTTACAGGAAATTTGCGGTCGAACGGCAGCCCCAATCTTCCGTCACAGTGGCTTGACGAAATCTTCGCCATTGAAGTCGCCGGCGATGGTATCCGTGGATTATCCGCGCCTATCTGCTGAGCAAAACCGCGGCGCAGGGCGTGGAACTCACGCCGTTCATGGCGTTACGCGGAAATCCGCACGATTATTGGTTCCTCGACGGCGACTTTATCGACCGAGGCGAAATCGATTAAAACCGATTGATAATCGGCCATTTACACGCAAGAGGCGCCGTCAATCGCCTCGCGCATAGAGGCCATCGCTCTCCGTGCAGGTGGCGATGCGTGTGTAGTATTCCGTCTTGTCCTCATGGTCGATACGTGCGCCGCAATGCTGCTGCACCGCAAGACTTGCCGGATTGGTTTTGTGGACACTCAGGTAAGCCTCCTTGATGCCGAGCTCGCGGGCCTTGGCAAGCGTGAGCTTGAGCCCGGCGGTCGCGTAGCCGTGACCGCGGTATTCGCGGGCGACACCGTAGCCGATGTGGCCCGGACCGTTGCGCAGGAAGTCGGTGAGCCGGTGACGCAGGTTGAAGATGCCCACATAGTCGCCCTCATCGTTGACGAGAATGTATTTGGTGGCTGGCACCCAGCCGTCCGGCAGGCCGACGCCAAGCGACTCATCACGCAACCCTCGCACATATGCGGCGAACCGTTCACGATTCATGCCGGCCGCTGGGTTCTCGAATCCCGTCTCCTCCGCCGGGAATTTCGCGAACAAGTCAAACGCGCGTTCCTGGTCCGCCAGCCATGTCTCAATCAGCCGCATTGGTCACACTCCTCCTGTTGACACAGCAGACCACACTACTACTGTGCTCGGCCAACGGCCGCAAGCCTTATCTAGGGTGTGTTTACAGATAGGCAGCAAGTGTCTGCCAATGCGTTTATCGCAGGATATACCAGGTTACTTTCCCCGATACACGGCAGCGACGCCGAAGACAAATTGTATGATGAACAATCCCAGCAGGAAGATCAGAGCTCCTGGCCGGTACGTGCGGTAGAAGTCGACCATATCCGGCTGCGCCAAAGGCGCTGCCATGATATACACCAGCGCAGCGAACACGGCGCCGAGCGCGGAAACAACCAAGAACGCGCCTACGGCAAAACGCAGCAGGCCACGATCCGAGGTCCTCCGGCGCAGACCACGGCATCCCACGAAGACGAATACCGAGATCAGCAGGTAGAACAGCAGCCCGTACGTGGGCAGCATGTCGATAATCAGCAGATCGTTCATGGCATATCCTTTCGTGGCGCAATCCCATTCAACCTGCGCATGGCCAAAAGCGCAACATCGTGTCAAGTAATCGCATGATAGCAGGTTTTGTCCGGCTGCGACCGTGGCCACGATGAGCGGCATGGGACATGATGACATGACCGGGGCTGCGGCGCGGTCGATCCGTATCGCCCGTATTGGACAATGATCCGTTCGCCCTGAATGCGATGTGCGCGATGATCTCGGCCGTATCCAAGGACTTCCATGTCATGTGGGGCACGGGTTCGCCCGCAGTGGCGATCGAGCACTGCCATAACCCGCATACCAGGCCGGACGTGCCGGTGTCGGATCCTAAGGAATCTGTTGGTGTCGCTGCAGCTCATTGCCATTCCCACTGAAGAGATGATTGGCGAAAACGATACTCACTACCTATTCATTAGGCTTCAGCTCGTGTTCGAGCACAAGTTTCATCTTGCTGTTATCCATCAACCATGCGTGTAGGTCTCGGTCCAGGATCATCGCCAGAGCGAAGCACGCCTGCGTCGCATTCTCCAATGCAATCCGTCGATTCTCACCCGGCAGAGGTATGCCGTTGACAAGCGGCTCATGGTGAGCGACCCGATTACGCAGGGCATGCACTGTTTTTACGATATCCAGCGCGTACTTTCTCGTCCAGCGTTCTTCCACTGCACGGGCATACTGGCGCCCATTGGAGAATGTCTTATCGAGTCCTTTGCGCCATAAATCGTTCTCATAATCTGCACGGCGCTGGTCTGGCCACTTCGTGTGGATTGTTCCGCCGTCTTCCAAGAGATTGCGCCAAAATCCGAATGTCCATGACGCTATGAGATGGCCATGCGTATGATTTTTTCGCTGGTGCGGGGTGAGATGGTTCCACGCTTCACGAATCTGGTACTGGGTTCGGTCATCGAATTGTAGCCCTGCCATATACCAGTCTTCAGTGCCATTCTGCTCCAGAGCGAGGAGGGAGAGTTGCCGGTCCATGCGGTTGCGCAGAGCGACCTCGAGGATGGCGATGTCGCCCATACAGGCGCTGGCCATGTCGTGATCCCACAGGTACAGCTCTAGCGCTGGGCATGAACGTCTTTGAGCCTCATAATTGTAGGTGGCAAGCCGTTCATCGGTAATGCACGCGCGCAGCGCCTTCTCCCGCGGACTTCCTTTCCTTGGAGTCCGTGAGAGGAAATCAGTTGTTGAATTTGACTGTCGGCTCATGGCTCATTATGATATATCAAGAATTCCCCCAAAGGGCCTCTCCGGACGGTCTTCGACTCAGCCGTGATGCACTGGGGGTTTCTTTTTATCTGGATAATCGGGGCTTGGTTGGTCTGGGCTCTTCTTCAGGACAATCGCATATGTTTCGGGAGTGCTCAGCTTTCAGACGAGGCATTCGAAGAAATGCCATTCCGAGGAATCGGCATCATGGATGATGATCAGCGTGCCGCCCTCGTTGGTTATCTCCTTATGAGGCCGGTCGTAGAGCGCATCGAGCTGTGTTCCCAGGTTCAATCGCAGGGTCGCATCCGCTTCCTTGATTATGCGGATGTTCTCCTGGGGCAGTTGGCCACTGGAGTAATCCCTGCCGTCCAGAATGGTGCCGTCGACTTGTTCTGGGTCAGCGGCGACCTTCACGTACCGGTATCCGTCCCCATGAAAGCTTTCCTCGTCCTTGCTGACGATTGCCCGCGCATCCTCGGAAAATGAGATCGAGAACGTCTGCGACAGATTCGAAACCGGACTATAGCCCTAGTATCGAGTCCATCCGAACCATACTCCCGCCACTACCAACGCCGCGATGCCCAAAGCGATGATCGTTCCGGCCCGGCCACCGGCGGAAGGTTCACCTTTCCATACGCGGTTTCCCATCGTCGGCCTCCTAGCCTTAGCCGTAGGGTCTGCTAGATCAAAGTGTGTATTACTGATTAGCGTGAGGTCGCCGCCACTACGTGAGCGGTCGAAAACCTCATACCACCCGGCAAATCCGAGAAGCGGTCGGAGAACTATTCGAAGCCGTCAGCTAATCCAGTGTTGAACGTACGCGACGACACCCAGAAACGCTCCTATACCCGCTCCGAGGAAGACGAATCCCCATCCCAACCAGTCAGCAAATCGATTGACCGGGGATTTCGCAAAGCCCTCCATCACCGAATTCGTTCCAGTCGAGCCCTCCCCTGATTCATGGTTGTCCTCCTCGGCACCCCTACATAAAACCCGTTAGTCCAATTCAACTATATCTGTTTTTCGCCAGCTACAGGAGAGAATCGACTATAACTGATTTCCATGCGCTTCTTCAGAGAAGACAAGTCTGTTGGACACTTTGATGGACTAAAGGCCAGAACACAATGGCGCTAGATGGGACAAAAGGTACATTGGTCCTATGGCTAAGCGCAAACATATCACCGTAATTCTCACGATACTGGTCGCGGCTCTGCTGGCGTCGGGCATTTCCGGCTGGCTGTTCTTGCAGTCGGTACAACGGGTGATCGGCGAGGCGCAGCAGGCGGGCGAATATGCGGCTGAAGCACAGCAATCCGTCGGGCAGGGCGACTTCAAGCAGGCGCTTGAGCAGATGGACAGCGCTGGCAGTCACATCGTCGCGGCGCGAGACGAAACCCAGGGCATGCTATGGCAGGCCGCCGAATACGTGCTGTATTACGGTTCGGACGTGAAGGCGGTGCGCGGCATGCTGGATGCGGCCGCCGACGCCGCGACCAACGCCCTGCCTAAAATCGACAGTGCCGCGCAGGGCACGCTGGTGGACTTCAATATCGAAGAGCTGCTGTCCGGCATGAACTTCTCCGACGGCACGCTTTCCATTCCCAAAATCGCTTCCATCAAGCAGGACCTGTCCGACGCCGGTGCGGTCTTGAAGCGCGTCAAGACGTCGATTTATGCACTGCCGCAACCCCACACGGAACAGATCACCGAAATGGTCGACCAGGGCAAGCAGGTAGTGGACCAAATCGATGAGACTTTCGACACCTTGAACACCATCGTCGAAAAGATTCCGGGCTGACGTTGGTTCGTTCTTGTCGTATATTGGCGTAACCTCCGCATAAGGCTAGTCCATACAAATTTATGTTTAAATTTGGGATAGGAGGTGCCAATATGCCGACACGCACACCAATCCCGGTCAGTCGGGCGATGCGTCAGATATCCGCCAACCTCGATTTGGCGCGCAGACAACAGCGCATTCCCGTAGCCTTGCTGGCCGAGCGGGCTGGATTATCCATGCCAACGGTCACCAAAATGCTGCGTACGGGTAATGGCAGCTTTGAGAACTTCCTCCGCATTGCTCGTCTGCTTGGACTGCTGGACGGCGTACAGCAAGCGACGGACCCTCTTAACACAGATATCGGCAAATTACGCGCCGACGAAGACACTCCGAAACGTATTCGATAGTACAGCAGGAGGCACAACACATCATGGAAGCAATCGTCACCCTGCAGTTCAACGGCACAGACGTCACCGTCGGGAAATTATTCACCAGTATCAGGCGCGGCATCGAATCGGCACATTTCACATACGATACGGCCTATATGCGCTCTTCAAACGCAGTATCCCTCTGTCCAGAGATGCCCCTCTCCCCCGGAACGTTCCCGGCCGAGCATAATGCGATGCATCGCATCTTTCAAGACTGCATGCCGGATCGTTGGGGCAGGAACCTCATGCTTCGTGCAGAACATCAAGATGCTCGTTCGGAGCATCGCACAGCACGCACACTATTTGAGGGAGATCTCTTGCTATCCGTCAACGATGAGACCCGACAAGGCGCATTGCGCTTCTGGAACAACGACGGTGACGCGCTAGCTCCCAGTGAGACCGGCGGTCCAAGAGAAGTGACCATTCAGTCCCGCATCCATAGCAATGATGAGCAGCTGCTTTGAATCCGGCATTGCGCGGCTTCGCGAAGCAAGCGCACAATGACTTCACATTCCCGCCTTGCACCAGCTGGCTGCAATCTGCGTATGGTCATGTATCTGTAGGCCGGCACGAATGCGGCTGATGGGTGCGGCGAATCGTGACATTGCTTATTACCCATTCGCCCCTTCAGTCGTACCATTCGGGTCGTCGCAGTTCCAGGAATGGCCGCTGTTTGCGCGCTGCTGCGGTCTGTGTGAGATCGATGTCGGCGATAATCAACTGTTCTTGGTCGTCGGCCTTGCTGACGACGTTGCCGTACGGGTCCACCACCACTGATTGGCCGGCGAACGTCACATCGACTTCCTTGCCGACCCGGTTGCACATGACGATGGCCACCTGGTTCTGCATGGCCTGGACACGGATTTTCCACAGGAACGGCTTCGACGGTTCGGCGTCAATGTTCGGAACCGATGCTCGCCGTCGGCACGATGACCAGGCGGTGCCGCGCAACGCGCATGTGCGGATGCCTTCACGGGGTTCACTCAAATAGCGTCATCCAGTCGGGATCGCGGTGGGCCGCAAAACACATGGCGATTTGTTCCGCGGTGTTTCTTGTTTCCGAAAGCCGCGGCAACCGGTCTTCCTCGAAGTAGCGGATTTCCGTCGTTTCGATGTTGGCCGAGAACCAACCGCCGGCGCGGCTGCACAATACGAAGAACTTGAGCACCCCGTACGGATAGGTCAGCGCGTTGTGATTGGCGCAGTCCTGCACCGCGATGAGTCGCTCGCCCCTCACATCGAGCCCAGTCTCCTCCTTGACCTCCTTGACGGCGTTGGACCGAATGGACTGGTTCTCGTCGACCCAGCCTCCGGGCAGTGACCATTCCCCGCTGTTCTCATGCGTCATGAGGATCCTGCCTTCTTCATCGAAGATGGCCGCACGAGTGTCGAGTTTCGGCGTCGGATATCCGGCGCTGAGCAGTCGACTCACCTGTCCGGCCGGCGCATCAACCTGCGTGGAGAGCATGTCGACCGCCATCGCGCGGATACGCTCGTAGCGCTCCCGGTCGAAGGGGTCCTTGCAGTACATCAGTCCGGTCTGGGCCAGCGCCTGCAATTCTCGGGCCTGTTCCAGTAATGTGCGGTTCGTGGCCATCATCGTTCATCCTGTCATCGTAAGGTCTTGGATCCGTTTGCGCTCAGGCATCGCAGCGTAGTGCAAGCAGTATAGCACTTCGAACCGTTCCGGGGACGAGGGTCTCAGCGCATCCCCCGTAACCTCTCCCATGTGCCATCAACGCTTGGCGAGCTGCACGTTCTTGCGCTGTCTGCGATTGCGGCTGGCGACCGACTTTTCACGCTCGCGGCGCACGTGGGCCTCCTCACGCGCGGCCGCCGCGCGCTCTTCTTCCAAAGACGGCAATCCGGAGGCGGCGCGGTGCCGGTTCTCCCGCTCATGGTCGCGTTCGGCCTTGCGCTCCCCGCCTCGGATCCGGGCGCCGGAAACCATCGCAGTTGGCAGAGCGTCTGGCCGAAGTTCCACAGGTTATTGGTCAGCCAGTACAGCAGCACGCCGAACGGCAAGGTGCCGCCCGACACCACGTAGATGGCCGGGAACACAAACGCGGTCAGCTTCTGCGTGCGGAACTGCGGTGAATCCATGGCGTCCTTCGGCGTATTGCGATGGATGAGCAGCCACTGCATCGCGAACAACATCAGACACATCAACGCCACGGCCACGCCGATGACGACGTGCGACTGCGGCGAGACGACCGTGCCGAACGAGTCGGCGATGCGCACGACGAATATGGACGATGATTCGATGTCGCCCGCCATGACGCGGTCGATGCCGCTCAACGGTTCCGCATTCCCGGCGGCGCTTGCGGGCAGGGATTGCAGCGTGTAGAACAGCGAGCACAGAATCGGCGCCTGAATCAGCGAAGCAGGTATGAACCGAGCGGATTGGCGTTATGCCGCTGCTGCAAAGCCATAATTTCACGTTGCATGGCTTCTTTGGAACGCGGATCCTTACGCGCGGCGTACTTGCGTTGGATACGTTGGATTTGCGGTTGGAGCACCTGCATACGCTGCGTCGCGCGCATTTGGGAGAAGAAGAGAGGCAATAGACAGATACGGATGATGAGCACGAGGCACATAATCGCGATGCCTAAGCTGTGCGGCACCGACTCCTTCTACGGCGGCGGCATGGTCACCGGCCAGCCCATCGGCACCATGATCGGCTCTCGCATGATCAACAATGCGCAAGCCGGCTTCATCATCGGCGCCGTGATCATGGGCTTCCGGATTCGTGGCGCTTGACATCTGACCTCGCGAGGAATCCTCAAAGGACATGGAACGCACCAAGATGACGCTCAAGGATCTCGCTGTCTCCTTCCACTTCCCGAAGTTCTCCACCTCGCGTGACTTCTACAAGGCGTTCGGCTGCCGAGTGTGCATGTTGCTCAGCTACCAGATGATCTCCGTGTACCAACTCTACATCGTCGAGGATTACGTGCACCAGACCAAGACCGAGGCTGCCGGCACCATCGCCACCATGTCCATCATCACCATGGTCGTTTCCCTGACCGCTTCGCTGATCTCCGGCCCGATCTCCGACAAGATGCACACGCACAAGGTACCAGTCATCATCGCCTCGCTGCTGTTCGCGATTGGCACCGCGATGCCGTGGATCATGCCGAGCGTCACGGGCATGTACCTGTATGCGGGCATCGCCGGCTTCGGCTACGGCGTGTACTCAGCCATCGACCAAGCGCTCAACGTCGACGTGCTGCCGAACAAGGAAGAGGCCGGTAAGGGCCTCGGCATCCTCAACCTGGCCACCACGCTCGGCCAAGCAGTCGGTCCCACCATCACCTCCGTGGTCAAGACCACGACCGGCACCTACACGCCGGCGTTCGCCATCTCCATCGTCATGGCCGTGTGCGCTGCCGTGTTCGTGCTGCGTATCCAGAAGGTGAAGTAGCCGCTGCGAGTGCCTATCTCCGTTTCAAGGGGCTGATTTTGACTTTGCGGAACATCTACTTCCGTTTCAAGGGGCTGATGCCAAAGTAGCCACTGGTTAAAAACGGCGGAATAGCGATAGAACAATGCCATTTCTATCTGCGTTCCGCCAGTTGACCAGCCCCTTGAAACGGAAGTAGACCTCCGGCAAACGCCAAATCAGCCCCTTGAAGCTGATTTTGACTCAGCATCATGCAGCGCAGCTATATCCTCGGTGCGGGTATACTATTCCGGGCCGTCACGACGACGCCTATGGAACGCACGCATGGCAAAGAGAGAAACATGAGTCAGCCCGACACCGACACGGCGGCACAGTCGCCGTCCTCGCAACAGGAACCGCAGATTCAGACGGATGGCCGTCGAAGCCATTCGGAACAGATGAATCAACCAGCGCAAACCAGCCAGTCCGAGTCGTCACATGATGGCAAAGACGAGCACGCCCTACATACCAACCTGAAGCGCGGCATGGAATCCCGCCACCTGCAGATGATCTCATTAGGCGGCGTGATCGGCACCGGCCTGTTCCTGAGCTCCGGATACACCATCCAGCAGGCGGGCCCCATCGGCACGATCCTGGCATACAGCATCGGCGCGCTGATCGTCTACCTGGTCATGCTCACGCTCGGCGAACTGTCCGTGGCCATGCCGGTGACCGGCTCCTTCCATGTGTATGCCGAGAAGTTCATCGGCCCTGGCACCGGCTTCGTGATCGCAATCCAGTATTGGCTCACCTGGACGGTGGCGCTCGGCTCCGAATTCACCGCCGCCGGCCTGCTCATGCAACGCTGGTTCCCGGACAGCCCCACATGGGTGTGGAGCGCGGCGTGCATCATTCTCATCTTCACCTTAAACGCCTTGTCGGTGCGGCTCTTCGCCGAAGCGGAATTCTGGTTCGCCTCGATCAAGGTGTTCGCCATCTGCGCGTTCATCGTCATCGGATCGCTCGCCATCTTCGGCGTCATCCCGGTCGCCGGCTACCAACATGCCCCGATGTTCGGCAATCTCATCAAGGACGGCGTCTTCCCCAACGGCTTCATGCCGGTGTTCGCCACGATTCTGACCGTCAACTTCGCGTTCTCCGGCACCGAACTCATCGGCGTGACCGCCGGTGAGACGAGGGACCCGCAAACCGCCGTGCCGAAAGCCATCCACACCACCCTGTGGCGTCTGGTGCTCTTCTTCATCGGCTCAATCACCGTGATGTGCGCGCTGATCCCGTGGCGCAAGGCCGGCGTGGGCGAAAGCCCGTTCGTGCTCGTGTTCAACGGCATAGGCATCCCCTATGCGGGAGACATCATGAACTTCGTGGTGCTCACGGCCGTGCTCTCCGCCTCGAATTCCGGCCTGTACGCCTCCACGCGCATGGTGTGGTCGATGGGCAACGAAGGCATGATTCCGCGCTGGTTCGCCAAAACGAACCGTCGCGGCGTGCCGATGCTCGCCTTGTGCGCCGCGATGGCCGGTGGCCTGCTGGCGCTCCTGTCTTCCGTGATCGCCGCCTCGACTGTGTACCTGGTGCTGGTGGCGCTTTCCGGCCTGTCCGCCGTGGTGGTGTGGATCGCCATCGCCTACTGCCAGATCGTGTTCCGTCGCCGTTGGCTGGAGTCCGGCCATTCCACCAGCGAACTCAAATACCGCACGCCCGGCTATCCGTACGTGTCTTGGGCGGCGTTCATCCTGTGCACCGCATCGTTCGTATTGGTGATTTTCGACGTGGAGCAACGGTTCGCGCTCGTGGCCGAGCTCGTGTTCATCGTGGCCTGCTATGGGGCGTATTTCCTGCAACAGTGGGTACGCAAGCGCAAAAAGGCGACCGAGGCCGACGACCTCGATACGCTTTGGGTCGCGCGCGACTGAACACATGACCATAGTGTGATACACGTCACTTCCTGAAGTACGTAGTCGTTATGGAATCACCCGCACGTTTCCCGTATCGGAGCTGTACGATAGCTGTGAGACAGGGGGGTCGTCAGATTTCGGGGGGAGGGTTCCGGTAACGGTCCGGCTGCAGGATGCACCGGACCGTGCGGCACGTATCAACTCGTGGATTCACGCCAAACTCAGTTCAGTATGCCGATTCTCGTAAATGGCCAGAAGCGGAACAACGCCACACCTTGGATATCGTCGTATGGCACTAGCCCATTGTTGCCGTCGTCAAGATGGTATCGAGAATCTCTGGAATTGGAGCGATTATCACCAAGCACGAACACGTTGCCGTCAGTAACGGTTACGGAAAAAGGGCTGTCGCTTGGATTCACGCCGGACTTAAGATAAGCGCTTTCATCAATGGGTTTGCCGTTGACCGTGATGGGCTCCCCGGATCCCTTGCAGGCGACGGTATCGCCGGGCAGACCGATGACACGTTTGATTAGGTAACGATTGCTGTCGATTATCGACATCAGATTGGTGGGAAGCTGCTCCCCCTCCATCCAGTCTGCGGGATCTTTGAACACGATGATGTCGCCACGGTGCAGTGTAAAGAGTCTCGGAGTCAATCGCGAGGCAAATACGCGGTCGCCGATTTGCAACGTGTCTTCCATGCTGCGGGATGGAATCACATATACGTTGAACACGAAGGTACGTCCCAGCAACACGACCAGCATCACCGCGATCACTGTCAGCAGATAGCCGCGAATTTCGCTCCAAACGGAGGGCTTTCGCGCATATCTCCTCGACTGGCCACGCGCTTTTTTGCTATGACGCCCCACCATCACATCCTTTCCGACCGATAACGCAACACCATAGTCCTCAAACCATGCCGTTACCTACGCATGTTTGAGCTCAGCTGTCACACCAGCGGTTCGCGCACGTCCAGTTCACAGGCGATGCCGGTTTCCTTGCGGGCCCATTCGGCCGCCTGCAGTGCGGCGATGTTCCATAATGCGCACGGCACTCCGCCAAGGTCCGGATGCGATGCCCAGAATGTGAGGTCATCAGCGTATGCGGTGATGACCGATTCTTCCGTGACTGGCATAATCGTGTGGTACAGGCGGTCCGCAAGCGTGGCCACGAATTCGTTGGCCGCGGCGAACGTGTCGATGAGATGCTGTTCGGCGGTCACCGGCGGGCCGACCAGCTCCCAGGATTCGACATCCGTGGCGCTCCAATGCGCGGCTTCGCCGTCCACTTCACGCTGCAAAGAGACGAACAGCCTGGCGAACTCATCCGAAGTCAGTCCCGTAACCCGGCGTCGGGTTGACAATTCAATCGGAGTCATCAGATACCGTTCCTTTCGCTTCGTTCATTCCGTTGTTTCGCTGCTTGGATTTGCTGCCAGCCGGCACAAAGCCCATCTCGCACACCTCACGATAGCCCAAACTACCGGCATGGCCATGATTGCCAGCCCTACGACCAGTAGCCATGAGGAGCCGGCGTAATGGCCTCATCGAGCATTGTCGGATGATTCGCGTGGCCCACAATCGAGACAGTATCGGTTTCCGTTCGGTTCGTGCGGCCAGACTATCGCCCGTTCTTGCCGATTGCCTGTGAGCAGGTTCGGATAGACTGGCGCGAGAACAATGCGAGAAAGAGGTAAGGATGACCCGGAAACAGTCGCAACAGCACGACGCACAACGCAAACCGTCCTGGCGCGTACGCTGGAAAACCATGAGCCGAGCCGTGGGCATGGAAATCCGCGAACACAAAAGCTCATTCGCGGTCTATGTGGTGCTGCGCATGCTGGTGCTCGCCATGGCAATACTCCAGTTCTTTAACGGCGACTACGAAAATGTGTTCCTGTGCATCCTGACGTTGCTGCTGCTGTTGGCGCCGGCGTTCATCCAGGTGCAGTTCCGCATCGAGCTGCCTTCGGTGCTGGAAGTCATCGTGCTGGTGTTCGTGTTCTCGGCTGAGATTCTTGGCGAGATCAGTTCGTTCTATGAGATCTTCCCGTTCTGGGACACGGTGTTGCATACGATGAACGGCTTCCTCGCTGCGGCGATCGGCTTCTCGCTGGTCGACCTGCTCAACCGGTCCGACCGGGTGAAGTTCGAGCTTTCGCCCCTGTATCTGGCGATCGTGTCCTTCTGCTTCTCCATGACCATCGGCGTGATCTGGGAGTTCTTCGAATTCGGCATGGACCAGTTGTTCGGGTTCGACATGCAGAAGGACGCCATCGTGCATTCCATCAGCTCGGTGATGCTCGACCCCACGCACACCAACCATGCGATTCGCATCAACGACATTACCCAGGTCACGGTCAATGGCCAAGACCTGGGCCTCGGCGGCTACCTCGACATCGGTCTGATCGACACGATGGAGGATCTGGTCGTCAACTTCATCGGCGCGGTCGTGTTCTCCGTGTTCGGTTTCCTGTACGTGAAGAACCGCGGCAAGAAGGACTCCATCATCAGTCGTTTCGTGCCACGCCGCAAGTCCGCCGACCGCGATTACCTGCGACTGGTGATTGATGGCGGGAGCCGGGAAAGTCATACAAATATGAGAGATACAGTAATCGAACAAACGTTCGACTGCCCTGATAAACTGGATGCATAATTTAGCGACGACAACGACATGATTTACAGACGCCCGAAAAAAGAAAGGCGATCTCATGACTGGCGAGGAACTGAAGCGGCAGATTGCTTTGTATGAGAGCGCGGACCACACCGTGCACCTCGATGTGAAGGTAGACGAGGACACGGTGTGGCTTAACAGACAGCAATTGGCCTTGCTGTTTGGCCGCGATATCAAAACAATCGGCAAGCATGTCGGCAATGCATTAAGGGAAGAGCTCAATGGATTTTCAGTTGTCGCAAAATTTGCGACAACTGCATCTGACGGTAAGACATACCAAGTCGAGCATTACAACCTGGATATGATCCTGTCGGTCGGATACCGCGTCAAATCCAAGGAAGGCATCTATTTCCGGCGATGGGCCAACTCAGTTCTGAAGCAGCATCTCGTTGATGGTTATACCATCAATCGCAAGCGGCTTGACGCACTTCACGCCGTCGTCAAGGTGCTATCGAGGTCCACCGAACCGGAAATTGCTGGCACCGCCGAGATCTTGGAACGATATTTGCCGAGTCTTGTGCTGCTTAACGACTATGACACAGGCAATGTCCCTATACCCAAGGGCGACGAGTCCCAGTGGGTCTTGACCTATGAGGACGCGATGCTGTTCATCCGGTCGATGCCGTATATGCCAATCACTGTTGTGTTTGCGAACTCCTTCGCTCATGGTGCCGAAAATGCATACATTTGGTTATTCGCTGTTTGCGGTGGGGCGTGCATGGGTTAGTGTTTCGGGTTCGATTCCCTGTCAGAAAAAATAATCGAGTGCGGGATTACGGCCGGTAAGGCTCCTGTCGTGGATGCGGATGCGCGCCGGTCTTACGGTGGTGCTTTCCCGAAACGTGGATTGCACGAGGTGTGGGACGGCACGCGGATTCGGCCGTTTTCCGCCCGCCGTCCCACAGCGCTCGCTATGAACGGTTGTGGATAATCATGGAGCTGTAGCGGAAATCGGCGTTATTCCGCGGTTTCGACAGTTAATAGAACAAATAGAACAAATAGAACAGCCAGCTTAGGCACGGCGCGGCAAATGGCGCAAACCGGCCGCGATAGTAGTAGCGTGGTGCATACCAGTACAACCATGCGAGGAGAACAGCCATGATCAATGAGGAATACAAGGCCATGCTTGGCGGCAAGTCCGTGATTCGCGAGCTGAGCGAGTACGCCACGAGCCGCGGTGCCGAAATCGGCTACCAGAACGTGTTCGATTACAGCCTTGGCAATCCCTCGGTGCCGGCTCCGAAATCCTTCACCGACGCCATGGTCGACCTCTACGAAAACGGCGATCCGGTGGCCATCCACGGCTACTCCCCCTCGCTCGGTATCCCATCCGTCAAGGACGCGATCGCCGAAAACCTCAACGAACGTTTCGGCATGGCATACACCGGCAACCACATCTTCCCGACCACGGGCGCGGCGGGCGCGCTGTCCCACGCGATGCGTGCGGTGACCAAGCCGGGCGATGAGATCATCACCTTCGCCCCCTACTTCCCCGAATACCAGCCGTACGTCAAGGGCGCCGGCGCCAAGCTGACCATCGTGCCGGCCGACACCGAGAACTTCCAAATCAACTTCGACGCATTCGAGGCTGCACTTAACCCGAACGTGCAGGTCGTGCTTATCAACACCCCGAACAACCCGTCCGGCGCGGTGTATTCAGCGGACACGCTCAAGCGTCTGGCCGCGATCCTGACCGCCAAGCAGGTCGAATACGGCCACGATATCTTCCTGATCAGCGACGAACCGTACCGCGAAATCGTGTTCGACGGCGCCACCCAGCCCTACCCGGCCAGCTTCTACGCGAACTCGCTGACCTGCTACTCGTGGTCGAAGTCGCTGAGCCTGCCTGGCGAACGCATCGGCTACGTCGCGGTGAATCCCACAGCCACCGACGCCGACCTGCTCGTGCCCATGATGGGCCAGATCTCGCGCGGCACCGGCCACAACTGCCCGCCGAGCTCGATTCAGCTGGGCGTGGCCAAGGTCATCGACCAGACCGCCGATCTCAACGTCTACGAGACGAACATGAACCTGCTCTACGATGCGCTGACCGGCATCGGCTTCGACGTGGTACGCCCCGGCGGCACGTTCTACATCTTCCCCAAGGCGCTGGAGGACGACGCCGTGGCGTTCTGCATGAAGGCCAAGGAATACGACCTGATTCTTGTGCCGTCCGACAGCTTCGGCGTGCCCGGATACTTCCGCATGGCCTACTGCATCGACACGGAGAAGGTCAAGCGCTCGATCCCCGTGTTCGAAAAGTTCGCCCACGAGGTGTACGGCCTGTAAACACGGACCGCAAGTAACAAACACAAGAAAGGGGTTGCCATGGAATACACCGAAGACGCCGATCGTCGCGAACTGCTGCTGCACAGCGCCTATGACTCCGATACGGTCCGGGCCATGGAGCGACCCCTGCTGGACAAAGGCGTGCCGCTGATGCGCATGGCCGCCCAGGCCGCGGCCCACATGGCGGCCGGTATGCTGGACGACGAGGATCTGGCGCTGGAGGACACGTCGATCGTGCTGCTGGCCGGGGCCGGAGACAATGGTGGCGATGGTCTGTTCGCGGCCGCCGCGCTGGCCCAGGAGGGCGCGAACGTCACCGCCATCGCCGTGGGCCGGTCGTTGCATGAGGCCGGATTCGCCTCATTCGTGCGCGCCGGAGGCAAGGTGCTGGTGCTTGATCCCGCGGCTGATATTCCCGGTTGCGCGTCCGGGTTTTCCGCCGGTGAGGCCGGCGAGCGATTGCAGACCGCCATCGCCGTGGCCAGGAAATCGCATCTGATCATCGACGCGATGACCGGCATCGGCATCCAAGGCTCGCTACGCGGCATCCCCGCCGCACTCGCCTCCGCCCTTGGTCTCGACGGCGAGGCTCCCGATGAGCCCGCCCTGCCAAACCGTGAGTCGTCAGGCGATTTTCCGCTGGTACTTGCCGTGGATACGCCATCCGGCGTCGGTGTGAACGATGGTTCTCTGCCCGGCCCGTACATTCCGGCCACGGTCACGGTCACGTTCGGCGCGATGAAGCCGTGCGCGGTGCTGCCGCCCGCCACGTTCGCCTGCGGCCGTATCGAGTTGCTCGATTTCGGATTCGATATCGACGACAAGGATCCGGACGTCGAGGTGGTGGATAATTCGTTCGCGTCCGACGCGGTCCGTCTCCCCAGGTTCGAGGATTCCAAATACTCCCGGGGCGTGGTTGGTCTGGTGACCGGCTCGCAGCGCTACCCCGGTGCCGCCGTGCTCACCGCCAGCGCCGCCGCCCGCGCGAACACCGGCATGGTCCGGTATCTGGGCCCGGAGCGCGCGCAGAACATGGTGCTCGCCGCACTGCCGGAAGCCGTGATCGGCAAGGGACATGTGCAGTCCTGGGTCGTGGGGTCCGGCGTGCCCGAGGCTAGCGTCGAGGGCACCGACGGCGATATGCAGCGGGACACCATCGCCGCATTGCTCAAGCATTACGCGCTCGGCAGCGAGGATGAGAACAAGGACGCCTACGACATGCCGCCAATCGTGGTGGATGCCGGCGCACTCGACCTGCTGCCGGAGCGTGTGCCCGGCCAGGTGGTGATCACGCCACATGCCGGCGAGATGGCGAAACTGCTCAACCGGTTCGAAACCGCCGCCAGCACCGCGGAGCATGCCGATTCGCACGAGCCGTACACCGCCGACGACGTGCGGTTGAACCCGTTGGCCAGCGCGAAGCGTGCCCACGAGCTCACCGGCGCCACCGTATTGTTGAAGGGCGCGGTGACCATCGTGGTGGATGAGGACCACGTCTATGCGTCGGGTAGCGCACCGGCCTGGCTGGGCACCGCCGGCGCGGGCGACGTGCTGGCCGGTCTGACCGGCGCCCTGCTCGCCCAGCAGGATGACGTGGCCACCACGGGCGAGACCGTGGCCTCGGCCGCCTACCTGCATGGCCTGGCGGCGGCGATCGCCTCCGAATCCGAGCAACAAGGCTGGCAGGAGCCGGAACTGATCGGCCGCGAGCATCGCCAGCGCTTCATGACGCTCGGCCACCCGATTGTGGCCGGCGACGTGGCCCACGCCATCCCCGAAGCCATCGCCGACGTCATCGCATGATTCCGTACGTTGGCTCCCCTCAGAGAGGGGAGCCAACGTATGAAACCCCCTATACTAAATCGCAGACCCCACTCAACGGCCCCAACAACACAAGGAGCATCATGGCCAACTCCCCCATCACCGACGTGATTTTCGACTTCTGCGGCGTGCTGCTGGACTGGAACACCCGCGCATGCCTGGAAGGCCGATTCCCCGATGAGATCGTGGAACGCATCTGCGCCGACGACGACCCCTGCGGCTTCTTCCGCTACGAGGACCGCATGGACACCGGCGAGGATTTCGCGGACATCTACCCGGATGTGGTACGCGAACAAGGCCAGGAACTCGCCGACATCTTCAAGTTCTACATCGGCCACTACGCGGACGCGCTGCCCCGCACGCTTCCGGGCATGGTCGAGCTGCTGGCGGATTTGAAGGCCCACGGCTACGGCGTATGGGGTCTGACCAACTGGTCGCATGAGACCTTCCACCTGGCCTTCGAGAAGTACCCGCGCCTTGAACAGCTGTTGCAGGGCACCGTGGTCTCCGGCGTGGAGAAGATGCATAAGCCGAACGCCGACATCTACGAGCTGGCCCTGACCCGTTTCGGCCTCACGGCCGAGCGCTGCGTGTTCTTCGACGACACCGCCAAGAACATCGTCGGCGCCAACGAGGTCGGCATCCACGGCATCCTCTTCGAGAACGCGTTGCAGGCACGCGAATCGCTCGCAGAACTCGGCGTACGTCTGTAAGTCGCCAAACGTTGCATCGCGGCAGTTGAAGTCTATGGACCCGTCCTTGACGACGGTGACCGGCCGTGTGGCGACTATCCCTAGCGATATAAATAGACTTTATGACACTGCTGCAGCTGAAATACATCGTCAAAATCGTCGAGTGCGGCTCGATGAACGAGGCCTCCCATGCCCTGTACGTCTCCCAGCCGGCCCTGAGCTCGTCGGTCAAGGAATTGGAGAACGAGCTGGGCATCGAGATCTTCACCCGCTCCTCGCAGGGCATCGCCCTGACCGTGGACGGCGCGGAATTCCTGACCTACGCCCGCCAAGTGCTCGACCAGGCCGACCTGCTCGAAGAGCGCTATAAGCATGCCAAACCGCGCAAGCAGCTGTGCCAGGTCTCCACCCAGCACTACATGTTCGCCGTCGAGGCGTTCGTGGAGATGATCAACTCCATCAAGTCCGACGAATACGAGTTCACCATCCGCGAGACCCGCACGCGCGACATCATCAACCAGGTCGCCAACATGCAGTCCGAAATCGGCATCATCTACCTGTCCGATTTTAACAAGGACGTGATCGGCAAGCTCCTGCGCGAGAAGCACCTCGAATTCCACCCGCTCTTCCGCGCGCCGCTGCACGTGTTCATCTCGCGCAACAACCCGCTGGCCGCCAAGAAGGTCATCACCATGGAGGACCTGAAACCTTATCCGTTCATCCAGTACGAGCAGGGCGAGGAAGGCTCGTTCTACTTCTATGAGGAAGCGGTCTGGCCGGAGTACTCCCCCAAGCAGATCAACGTGACCGACCGCGCCACGATCCTGAACTTCATCATCGGCCTCAACGGCTACACGGTGTGCACCGGCATCGACAACGGCGACCTCAACAACGAGAAGATCGTCACCGTGCCGCTCGACACCGACGAAACGATGTTGGTCGGCTGGATCACGAACGAGCGTTCCAAGCTCTCCAAGGCCGCCGAAACCTATCTCGACAAGCTCAAGTCCGTAGTCTCCGACCACGGCTACAAGCTCATTGATTAGGAGTAAGTAAAACAGGCATGGTCAGCAGTGAGATATACTGCGATTAAGCCAACCCCGCTGGGGAAATGGAAGTAAGGGCCGGCTCCTGAGTATCTCAGGGGCCGGCTTTTGCGCTATTGAGACTGACTGGCAAAACCAGTTTGATGGCCTCCGACTACTTGGCCAAGATTACCGACGCGGCGGCTGTCGCGGCGAAGCCTTTGAGCACTTCAATCATCACGTCGCGATCTTCGACATCAATGTTGCGGGCCGCGGCGAGCATAATCGGCAGTGACTGTGTCAAATGCGAAGTGAGGTCGCCGAATGTGTCGTATCCGCCAGCCTCGAAGATGGCAAACAGGTTTTCGATGAACTTGCGGCGATGCTCGTCGTCGTATTTTGCCATCCATCCGTTGATCGTGCGTGCCAGGTATTGCGCGCTACTTGTCAGTCCATCAGCCTGTACGAATTGGCCATGATCGACTTGCCAGTGCAATGCGAAATGCTGCATGATGCTGGCACCGTCGCTGCTGACCACCGTATAGCCGTCTTCCACATGCTCACGAGTCTCAAACAGCATGCCGATGATCGACGAGCCCGGTACCGATTTATGGATCTTCGACGCAATGCGTACGTACCCGTCCTCATCGAAGAACACCTCATCGAATCCAGGCCCATCGTGCGAATATACGACCGTGATACGTTCCTGAATCTCGCTAGGCACATTGGCCGCCGCATACACCGCCAGATTGCCGCCTTTGGAATGGCCGCCGACCATAATCGGCCCGGCCCAATGGCCAGCCAGCTCGGTCAGATAACGCGCGGCGGCCTCCTGCGAGGCGACCGGGCGGCGGAACGCCATCATGAAGTCCTCTTTCCACCCGACGATTGAGCTGTCGGTACCGCGAAAAGCCACATAGAGCGTGCCGTTACCCAGTTCGAACACGCAGGCCGAGAACTGCTTGGTGGTTGCAGCATCGAATTCGTCCACGTATGCGCCCACGCGTAGGTTCCTCCAACGTGGGCTCTCGCTCATCGCACGTAACAGATCGACATTCATCGAAGGCGACCACACCTTGCCGAACATGTCGTCATAGCATTCGGCACGCAGCAAATCGTGAATCGGAACCGTGGCGATCATGCCGTCGGCGGTCTCTGCATTCTCGTGATAGCGCGGCACGTTATCCGGCATGCGAGCATAGGCCAACTGGGACAAAGCGAGGCTATCCGCCTCGGTGAACGGCAGTTCGGCGAAAGTGTCGAAATGTTGCCGAATATCGTCGGTGATGTTCCCCATAGCGGCCTTCCTTGTTCGAATGCAACGAACCTACGGTAATTCTACGCCGAGCGGGTTTTCATCACAGGCGAGTCGGTCCCAGAGTTTAGAACCCTATCTCGCTTTCAAGGGAGCTGATTTGGCCTTCTGGAGACATTTATCTCCGTTTCAAGAGGCTGTTCATCCGTCATATCCCGAGTATGAGCGGCGTCACCCCAACGTCATTCCGCCATTTTCATGCTGCTTCTACTTGGGCATCAGCATCTCGGCGGTCTTCTTCATTACCTTGCGACAACTTGTTCGCTTTGCTGTCCAGATGATGCTCGATGCCGAAGTAACTGCATATCCCCACGAGCGCAAACAGCCCTATATCAACTAACCAGTTCATAGCACGCTCCTTGCCAAAGCTTTTGCCTTAATATGGTGCTGCTGTTCATGGAACGTAATAAAAAAAGCGGGCTCGCAAGCCCGCTTTTGGTTTTTAGATTGAAGACGATCAGGCGCCGTATTCCTCAAGGTAGGCGGCGGCGCGCTGCTGGATGTCGTGGCTGAGCAGCGGGGTGCCGTCGGGGTTCTTCATCTTGGCGGCGGCGTCGAAGATCTCGCGCACGTTGGCGATGGAGAGCACCGGGAAGCCGAATTCGGCTTCCACGGCCTTCACGGCGGACATGTCGGAGTCCTTGGTCTTCTCCATGCGGTCCACGGAGAGCACGAGACCCACGACCTCGACGTTCGCCTCGGCCTTGAGTTTGGGGATGACTTCGCGCACGGCGGTGCCGGCGGTCATCACGTCGTCCACGAGCAGCACCTTCATGCCGTCGGTCAGCGGGGTGCCAACCATCCAGCCGCCGTCGCCGTGGTCCTTCTTCTCCTTGCGGTCGAAGGTGTATCCGACGGTCATGTTGTGGCCGGCGGTCAGCGCGATCGCGGTGGACACGGCCAGCGGAATGCCCTTGTAGGCGGGGCCGAACACGGTGTCGATGTTGCGGGGAATCGTGTTGTGCACGATGGCCTGGCTAATCTTTTCGGCGTAGAACGCGCCGAGCGCGGCGATCTTCTTGCCGTCGTCGAAGGCGCCGGCGTTGATGAAGTACGGGCTCTTGCGGCCGGACTTCAGCGTGAAGTCGCCGAACTTCAGCGCGTTGGATTCCAACAGGAATTCAGTGAAGCGATGTGCGAGTGTTTCTGCCATGATGTTCCTTACCTCCAAGTCTGTCCTGCGGCCAGTTTAGCAGCGAGTTCGGGACGGCTGTCCAACAGGTCGTCGAGTTCGCGGGCGACGCGCAGCGGGGCCACCGGGTCGAAGAGCGCGGCCGCACCCACTTCGACGGCGTTCGCGCCGGCGTACAGGTATTCGAGCGCCTTCTCGCCGCTGTCGATGCCGCCGAGGCCGATGATCGGAATCTCCGGCAGTGCGGTGCGCACCCGATAGACGGCTGCCAGGCCGACCGGCAGCACGGCCGGGCCGGATACGCCGCCGGTGACGTTGGCGATGATCGGCTTGCCGGTGCGAATGTTAATGCGCATGCCTTTGAGCGTGTTGATCATGCTCAACGCGTCGGCGCCATGTTCCACGGCCGCGCGCGCCGGCACGGTGATGTCGGTGACGTTCGGCGTGAGTTTGACGATCATCGGCTTGTCGGTCATCGGGCGCAGCCGGTCCATAAGATTGGCGAGGGCCACCGGGTCGGTGCCCACGCTCATGCCGCCGGCGGAAACGTTCGGGCAGCTGACGTTGATTTCCAGCATGTCCGCGTCGGAGTCGGCGAGCTTTTCCACGACCGCCGCGTAATCGTCATCGCAATGTCCGGCGACATTGGAGATGACGAACGCGCCCGCGGCCTTGAGCTTGGGCAGGTCCTCGGCCAAGTAATGGTCGATGCCGGGATTCTGCAGGCCCACGGCGTTGATGTTCGCGGCCGGCGATTCGGCGGTGCGCGGCGAGGGATTGCCTTCCCACGGTACGGGCGAGGCGCCCTTGGTGCATACGGCGCCGAGCTGGCTGACGTCGTAGAACCAGCGGACGGCGGCGTACTGGAAGGTGCCGGAGGCGGTGCCGACCGGATTCTTCCATTCCAGACCGGCCACCTTGGTGTGGTGCTTCCACACGTGGGGCTCGTACAGGTTGATGTGGTTGCTGCCCTGCGCGGACTGGTTGTTTGCGCTCATCGTCACTTCCCCCATCCGAGCTGTTCGCGGGTGAACACGGGTCCGTCGGAGCAGACCTTGAGGCGGCCGTCCACGGTGTCGATGGTGCACAGCACGCAGGTGCCATAGCCGCAGCCCATGCGTTGTTCCATGCTCAGCTGCGCGGGGATGCCGCGTTCGGCGGCCCAGGCGGCCACGGCCTTCATCATAGGCAGCGGTCCGCAGGACAGAATGATCGGCTTGCGATCGTAGGCCTTCAGGTCGTCGCCTTGTTCCAGTTTGTTGAGCAGGTCGACCACGTTGCCTTCGGCGTCGTCGATGCTCCACGACCAGTCCGCGTACCGGGAGACGTATTCCTCGGCGAAGTGGTCGTTGCGGTAGCCGAATACGGCGGTGGCAAAGGAGGCGTCGTGTTCGGCGAGCTTTTGCGCGGCGTAGATTAGCGGGGGCACGCCGAGTCCGCCGCCGACGAGAATGTAGTTGGCGTCTTCCTTGAGGTTGAAGCCGCGGCCGAGCGGGCCGAGCACGTCGACGGTGTCGCCGGCCTGCAGGCCTGCCAACTGTTCGGTGCCGTGGCCCACGACGGCGAAGATCACGCTGACTTCGTCGCCGTCGACTTCGCTGACGCCGAACGGACGCGGCATGAGCATGAAGTCGTCGTGCGTGAACAGGTTGACGAACTGGGCGGGCTTGGCATGGGAGGCGATGAACGGGTCGCGGAACGTCAGTCGCATCACGCGGTCGGTCAGTTCCGTAACCTGCGTGATTTCGACGTTATGGCGCGGCGGGAAGAATCCGGCCGCAGTCGCTTCCGTAACCACATCATGGGTGGGGGTGAAAGTTGTCATTTCATTCCTATTCAGCACATCAAGCTCCCCTTATCAGGGGAGCTGTCAACCGCAGGTTGACTGAGGGGTAGTTAAACACACTCGGCTCCGGTTTCCAGCCCACACTCACGTATAGCCCACAGCCGGACAATCTACCTACCTATATACGGCAACCCGCAGATTATCGCGCATGTCGAGCGCCGCCTGGCGCGCGCTGCTCGCCACAAGGTCCAGCGCCTCGTCGGCGGTCATGGATTCGGAGTACTTGCCGCTCTTCTTCCATGCGCCGATAATGCCGCGCGACGAGTTGACGATGGCGCCGCTGCCCTGCTTGTCGAACATGCCTGCCACGTCCGCGGCCGTGCCGCCCTGCGCACCGTAGCCCGGCACGAGGAAGAACGTGTGCGGCATGCGCGCGCGCAGCGCCTTGCCTTCCTCGGGGTGGGTGGCGCCGACCACCGCGCCCACGCGGGAGTAGCCGTGGCTGCCGATGGTCTCGGCGCCCCAGCCTTCCACGAGATCGGCCACGTGCTCGTAGACCTTCGTGCCGTCGGCCAGGTCGAGCATCTGCAGTTCGCTGGAGGACGGGTTGGAGGTGCGCACGAGCACGAAGATGTCCTTGTCGGCTTCGGCGGCGGCCTCGACGAACGGGGTGATGCCGTCGGTGCCGAGATACGGGTTGACGGTCACCGCATCCTCATGCCACGGGTCGAAGTCGCCAACGCCGTTCAGGTGGTGGGCGTAGGCGGCTGCAGTGGAGCCGATGTCGCCGCGTTTGATGTCGCCGAGCACGTAGAGGCCTTGCTGGGCAGCGTATTCGCAGGTCATCGTGTAGATGTCCACGCCGGCGGGGCCGAGCGCCTCGTACATGGCGATCTGCGGTTTGACGGCGGGCACGATGTCGGCGATGGCGTCGATGATCGTGCGGTTGTATTCGAAGTAGGCGACGGCCAGCTGCGCGGATTCGACTTCTTCCGGGGATTCGACCGAGTCACGCACCTCGTCGGCAAAGCTCGCCACGACCTGCGGCGGCACCAGCGCCTCAGTGGGGTCAAGGCCCACGACGCTGGGGTTCTGAGTGTTGTCAATCGCTTCGATCAGGCGATCCATGCTGCTCCTTGTGTTATCTACAGACGGCTGAACATCAGCTGGGAGCCGATGATTGTGGCGAGGGGGCGTCCGGTGACCTGCCAGCCGCCGAACGGGGTGTTACGAGCCTTGGAGTGGAACTGTTCGGGGTCCACGGTCCATTCCTCGGCGGTGTTGAGCACCACGAGGTCGACATTGTCGGCGTCATCCACGCGGCTCAAGTCGAGCAGTCGGTTGACGCCTTCACGCTGCGGCTGAGCGTCGCCCTCCCCCGCAATCACGCCATCCGGATCATCCCCGGTGGGCGCGGGTTCGGCGTAGTCCTCGACCAGCGCGGCTACGTCGGTTGGCACATGCCCCATGAGTTCGGCAGGTCCAACGGACATGAGCTCGATCAGACGCTCATCGGAAATGAAGCCGCCGTCGACGAGCACCTTGTGGCACACGCCGTACGCGCATTCCAGTCCGATGATGCCGTTGGGCGCCTCAAGGAAGCCGAGTTCCTTCTCTGCCAACGTGTGCGGCGCATGGTCGGTGGCCAGCAGATCCACGGTGCCGTCGGCGATGGCCGCGATGGTGGCTTTGCGGTCCGCTTCGGAGCGCAGTGGCGGATTCATCTTGGCGAGCGTGCCGTACTTGAGCAGCGCCTCGTCGCTCAACGCCAGATAGTGCGGCGCGGTCTCGCAGGTAATCGGCAGTCCTTCGGCCTTGGCCCTGCGAATCGCCTCGAACGAGATGGCAGTGCTCACATGCTGGAAGTGCACGTGGACACCGGTGCGGCGGGCCGCTTCGATATCGCGGGCCACGATCTTGAGCTCGGTGTCTTCCGGAATGCCGGGCACGCCAAGCTCGCGGGAAACGGGGCCTTCGTTCACGGCACCTGTATCGTGATGCTCGCAATGCTCGATCAGGTACAGGTCGGAGGCCTTGACGTTCTCCAGCACCTGGTCCAGGATCTCCGGCGTCACAGCGGAACCGTCGTCGCTGATTGCGGTGATGGGGTGCGTGAGCATGGCCGGCGTCTTGGCGTCGTCCTCGAATCCGGGCACGTACTTGAGCCAATCGGCAACGTCGCTTGCCTCATGACCGGCGCGATCCTTGGACGCGCACACGCACAGATCGTAACGAACCGGCAATTGAACGTCATGCGCAGTATCGTACTGCTGCAGGAAGTCGATGACGTTGTCGAAGCCGGCATCCAGAACCTCTTTTGCACCGGTCGCTTCCGGGCCAGACACGGTCTGCCCATCCAGTGCCGGCAACGTGTTCGGCATGATGAGCACGTTCGTGTATCCGCCGGATGCGGACGCACGGCAGCCGGAGACCATCGATTCCTTGTAGGTCTGGCCGGGATCGCGGAAGTGGACGTGTGGGTCTTCGAAACCGGGGGCCACGGTCAGGCCGGTGGCGTCGATGTCGGCGCCGTCAGCCACGGCGGAGGTGTCGGCGAAGTAGGCGGCAGCGGTCCCGGGCACCACGAGGTCGATGACCTCGCCGGTGTTCCAGACCTTGATGTTGCGTAGGGTGATGCTCACAGTTTGGCTTCCTCGTCGCAGTAGTCGCAGCGGTATTCGAGCCGCTCGGAGTGCACGAGGTGGAACATCTGCTTGATGCCGGGCTCGGCGGTGGTCACGCAGCGCGGGTTCACGCAGGAAATCACGCCGACGATGTGCTCGGGCAGGTTCGGCTGCTTCTTTTCGACGATCTTGCCGCCGCGCACCACGTCCACGGTGGCTTGGCGGGCCACGAAGCCGAGCACGTCGAGGTCGATGTCCTTGTCATCTTCGATTTTGATGATGTCCTTGGAGCCGTAACGCTTGGAGTCGGCGTTCATGATGAGCGCAAGCTTGGTTTTGGCCGGGTCGATTTTCAGGTATTCGAGAACCTTCAGCGAGGTTCCGGCCGGCACATGGTCGATAATGATGCCGTTCTGAATGCTGGTGACTTCCATCAGGCCTGAACCTCCTTGGGGTTGAGCGGTTCGTATCCGGGCAGTTCGTCGCCCACCACGGTGCTTTCGAGGGCCATGCGCACGAGCATGCCGTTCTTGACCTGTTCGAAGTAGGCGGCACGCGGGTCGTCGTCCACGTCCACGGCGATTTCGTTGACGCGCGGCAGCGGGTGAAGCACGGCCATGGACGGCTTGGCGAGCTGCAGCTTCTCTTCGTCGAGAATGTAGGTGTCGCGCAGGCGCAGGTAGTCGTCTTCGTTGAAGAAGCGTTCCTTCTGTACGCGGGTCATGTACAGCACGTCGAGGTCGCCGATCACGGAGGCCAGGTCGCGCACTTCCACGTAGGAGCAGCTGTCGGTGGCGTTGATGCGGTCGATCACGTACTGCGGGGTCTTGAGCTCGTCCGGGCTGATGAGCACGAAGCGCACGTTGCCGAAGCGGCACAGGGTCTCGATCAGGGAGTGCACGGTGCGGCCGAAGGTCAAATCGCCGCACAGTCCCACGGTCAGGTCGGTGATGCGGCCGAAGCGCGACTGCAGCGTGGCCAGGTCGGCCAGCGTCTGCGTGGGGTGCATGTGGCCGCCGTCGCCGGCGTTGATTACCGGCACGGATGCGGCGCGGGAGGCCACCAGCGCGGCACCCTCCTTCGGGTGACGGATGGCGACCACGTCCACGTAGTTGGACACGGTCTTCAACGTGTCGGCGATGGATTCGCCCTTGGTCACGGAGGCCAGCTGCGCGCCGGCGAATCCGATGACCTTGCCGCCGAGACGTAACATTGCGGTCTCAAAGCTCAGGCGCGTACGGGTGGAGGGCTCGTAGAACAGCGTGGCCAGCACTCGCCCATCGCAGGTATGGGCAATCTCTTTGCGGTGGGAATCGATGTATTCGGCCTTATGCAGCAGGTCGAGAATCTGGTTTGTAGACAGGCCGTCCAGCGTTACGACGCTTTTGCCGACCATTGGCGTTTCTTCAGACAAGGCTCACCTTTTCGCTCGTGGTTTTCAGGTGGCCACCCTTGCGTGACCTAATCTAACTTACGCCATTTTTCGGACAGCCGCATTCACCGAGTGTCCACCTGAAAATCCAACGAATATGCTGCCTTATCGCTGCGCGCGGCGTCGATTTCGTTCCAGTCGCGGTGCGATCACGTGCATACGCGGGCGAGGGGCGGTTTGCGGCTGCTGCGTTGCGGCGGAGGCCGTGGCGGTGGTTGCCGCAGCCGCCTCGCCTTCGGTCTGCCCATAGAACAAGCGCTGGCATACGTCACGGCATTTGCGCATCACGGCCAGCAGGTCGTTCTCGAAATGCTGGCCGCGGTGGGCGCCGTAGCCGAGGTAGACGGCGATGCCGCCCAGCGAATAGATGTCATCAGGCAGAATATCGGCCTGGTTGGCGCGCCCGCTCCACAGATAGCTGCCGTTGCGGGCCGCGGTGCACAACGTCCATGCCTTGCGCAGCTGAATCGCATCGATAGCGCTGATGAGCTTCTTGGCCTCCAGCACGTCCAATGCCTCCAATGTGCCGTTGACGCGCAGATCTTTGATATCGCCGGCGTGCTGGAGCTGCATGAGTTGCACGGTCCATTCCACGTCAGACAGACCGCCCTTGCCGAGCTTCAGATGACGTTCTCGACGCACGCCGCGCGGCAGACGCTCGGCCTCCATACGGGCCTTGAGCTTGCGGATGTTCTGCAATTCGGCCTCGGTCAGCTCCGTGGTCGGGTAGCGCAACGGGTCGGCGATGTTGATTAGGAAGTCCCGCGCCAGTTCAGCGTCGCCGGCCGCGTACCGGGCGCGCAGCAGCGCCTGGCGCTCCCAGGTCGAAGCCCAGGATTCGTAGTATTCCTCGCAGGAGGCATAGGAGCGCACGAGCGGGCCGTTCTTGCCTTCCGGGCGCAGGTCCAGGTCGAGTTCGATCTTGGGTTCCAGCGTCGTCGGTCCTTGCAGGATGTTGCGCAGGTCTTCCACGACCTTCTTGGCGAAGGCGTTGGCTTGGCCGTCGTCGGCATCGTCGGCCGGACGGTAGATGAGAATGGCATCCGCATCGGAGCTGAAGTTCACTTCGCGCCCGCCGTAACGGCCCATGGCGATGACGGTGATGCCGGCCGGCGCGGTTTCGACGCCGAACTCGGCGATCTGGTGGCGCACGGCCCAGGTCAGGGAGGCATCGATGATCGCGTCATACACGTCGGTCATGGCCTTGAGACTGTCGGAGTCGCTGATCACACCGCTCATCCAAGACAGGCCGATGCGTTCGATTTCGTGGCGGCGCATGGCGCGCATGGAGGTGGCGAACTCGTTGATGTTCGAGCCGAAACGTTCCAGCGCCGAGCCGGTCTGCACGTCCAAGGCCTCGCGCGTGCGGGCCTGCAGATTGTCGTCGTCGCCAAGCCAGCTGATCGATTCGACCGACTTGTTGAGCGCGTCGCCCAGGAATCGTGAGTTGGACAGGATGTGGCACAGGCGCTGGGCGGCGGAGGTGGAGTCGCGCAGGAAGCCGAGGTAGCCGGATTCGGTGCCGAAGTTCTCCTCCAGTTTGCGCCAGTTGAGCAGGCCCATGTCCGGGTTCTGGCCCTCGCCCAGCCACTGCAAGACGGCGGGCAGAATGATGCGGTTGATTTTGGCCGCGCGCCCCACGCCGGCGGTGAGCGCCTGCACGTGGCGGATGGCGGCGTCCGGGTCGCCGAAACCGATGGATTCGAATCGTTCCTGTGCTGCCTCGACGCTCAGGACGATCTGGTCGTTCTCCATCTGGGCGTTGACCGGCAGCATCGGGCGATAGTAGATGTCGAGGTGCAGGTGGCGTACTTCGCGGCGGGTGTCGTCGTACTTGTCGACGAGTTCTTCCGGGTGCAGGCCGAATGCGCGGGCGAGTCGGCGCAGCTCCTGGTTCTGGTTGAGCTCGTCCACGTCGATGTCGCGCTTCTTTTCGAGGCCTCCGACCGAGGCCCGGCCGAGGTCCGGGAACAGGTGCGTGCGCTTCAGGGACCAGATCTGCTGGCGATGTTCCATCACGCGCTCGAAGCGGTAGTCCTGGGACATGCGCACGGCCTGCTTGCGCGAGACATAGCCGCCTTCGGACAGGCGCTGCAGCGAGTCGAGCGTGTTGCTGGTGCGCAGCGATTCGTCGGTGCGGCCGTGTACGAGCTGGAGCATCTGCACGGTGAATTCCACATCGCGCAGACCGCCGCGGCCGAGCTTAATCTCGCGGTCCTTCAGGGGCGCGGGAATCAAATCCTCCACGCGCTTGCGCATTTTCTGGCAGTCGTAGACGAAGTTCTTGCGCTTGGATGCGCTCCACACGAACGGCCGGGTCATGTCCATGTAGGCCTGACCGAGGTCGGGGTCGCCAGCCACCGGGCGGGCCTTGAGCAACGCCTGGAACTCCCAGTTCTCGGCCCACTGCTCGTAATAGTTCTTGTGCGAGGAGAGCACGCGCACCAGCGCGCCGTCCTTGCCTTCCGGGCGCAGGCCGCCGTCGATCTGCCACAGCGGCTGCTCGGCCACGCCCATGATGGCGGACTGGCAGACGCGCTGTAACATGGTGCCCATCTTGGTGCCCACGCGAATCAGCGTCTGATGGTCCACATCCTTGTCGGCCGGTTCGACCACGTAGATGAGGTCCACGTCGGAGACGTAGTTCAGTTCCTGTGCGCCGAGTTTGCCCATGCCGATGATGGTGAAGCGCACGTGCTCGCTGCCCTCGGTTTCGTGGCGGGCGATGGCCAGCGCGCCTTCGAGCGCCGCGTCCGCGAGGTCGGACAGTTCGCGGCTGATGGTCGGTTGGATGGAGGTCGGGTCGTCCGCCACGGCATCCTGGGCGATGATGGCGGCCAGTTGGTTCCGGTAGCTGGAACGCAGGGCCGTGGCCGCTTCGGCCAGATCCTTGGAGGCGACGGGCATGGCCGGTTCGTCCGGGTCCGCGCCGACCGCCTTGAGCAGACGTGCACGGCGTTGCGCGTGATTGAACAGATGGCTGTTGCAGTTGTCGACTGCTGCCGCCTCCACAAGCTGCGGCTTGAAGCGCATGAACTTGCCCATCGCGTCGGAGACGCCGAGCACCGTGACCAGACGCTTCAGGGCGTCGTTGTCGGGGATGACGTGTTCCAGATCGCGCTGGCTGGATTGCATCGCGTTGACGATATCCACGAAATTGCTCAATGCCATATCGGGGTCGCAGGCGTGGGCCAGCGCGCTCAGCAGTTCGGCGCATCGCTCATCGGGAATGTCGTCCGTCTTGAGCTGGTCGAACAAGGTGCGGGCCTTGTCGAGGTCTTGCAGACCTGCCCTGATGAGGTCCATGGAGCTGGGTTTGAACATCGACGATTCCATAAGATTCCACTATATACGCTCATGCCCTCCGAATGGGGCATGAGCCGGGAAGGAGTCATCGGGCGACGCTGATGAGCTCCGAGGAATCCATATCGTAATCGGCCATGGCGTAGGAACGGATGGCGGGGTCATCATAGGTGTTCATGTAATAGGTGTTGGTCTTGGACGAATATCCGCTGGTGAACAGCGTGCGTTCGAACTGGCCGTCGCCCATCTTCGCCATGCCGTCCACCATCTGCACGGAGCCGAGGGTGTGGAACAGGCGCGACACATTGGCGGCTTCATCGTTCTGCTGCGGGTAATGCGCGTTGGTGTAGGCCACACGAACGAAGCGCGATGGGGAACTCACGTCGCCCGGGATGCCATGCATGCCCACACCCGCACCCCAGGCGGTCAAGGAGGCCTTGCCCCATGAAGTCGGTTCGGCCATCTCGTTGCTGACGCACATGTAGTTGCGCAGGTTTTCCATATGGAAGTCGAACGTCGGCTGATTGGTCAGCACATCGACGTCATCATGATGCACGTGCATGCCATCGGCCATCTGCTCGACGACGATGCTGCGCTTGCCGTCGCCGATGAACCAGTGCAGCAGAGACTCCTGCTGTCCCGGCACGATCTGGGAGACGAGCGTCACGTTCCTGAGCGCCTCCTCGACCTCGTCGACGGAGTCGAAATTACGCGCCACCCACAGCGGAAATTCGAACGTGGCGACGTTTTCCGTGCCTTCGACCGGTTCGTGGACGAACGAGGCGTAGCCGGGGAAATTCAAGCCGGCGATGGCCAGACCATGTTCATTGGCGCAGTCGAAATACATCGGCCTATCGGCCATGACCACGCCCACGCCGATCACCGCGTTCGGCTTCGCCTTGCCGCCCGCACCGAACACCGTGTCATAGTGGTAGCCGCGCGGAGTGACCAGGATGGTCTCCCCATATGAGAAACTCCAGTCGAGATTACGGCCGAAATAGGTGTTGCCCTCATCATCGGAGAAACGGACACCAGTGCACATAACGGACTCCCTTCCATCGCTTTGGTTGGATTGCACGTTCATGATACCCATCGGCCGCTGGGGGAACTCTGGGTTTCGCCAGCAGATTAACGTGCGGCGCGACGCATTGAGATGCGCCGCGCCGCGATATGCGTCAACCTTGCGTACCGCGGAACAACGGTTCCGCATTGCGCCAGATACGGCGCGTGGTGGCGGGGTGGTTCATCGAATACAGGTGGACGCCGTCCACGTCGTGGGCCACGAGGTCGGCGATCTGCTCGGAAGCGTAGAGGATGCCGGCGGCACGCAGGGACTGGATGTCGTCCCCCCACTTGTTCAGCAGGGTGTTGAGCTTGTCCGGGATACGCGAGGCGTTGCGCTCGGCCATGCGACGCACGGACTTGGCACCACGCACCGGCATGATGCCCGCCTCGATCGGCACGGTGATGCCGGCGGCGCGCGCCTTGTCGAGGAAGCGATAGAAGTCCTCGTTGTCGTAGAACAGTTGGGAGATCAGGTGAGTGACGCCGGCATCGACCTTGATCTTAAGGTTTTCGATGTCCTGGTCCAGCGAGTCAGCCTGGTAGTGGCCTTCCGGATAGCAGGCGCCGAACACTTTGAGGCCCGGCTTCACGGAGCGGATGTATGACACGAGGTCGCTGGCGTGGTTGAACTCGCCTACCAGCTGCTCGCCGTCGATGTAGTCGCCGCGCAATGCGAGTACGGCGCTCACGCCGGCCTGCTCGAACATGTCGAGGGCCTCGTCGATTTTCGCCTTGTCGGAATACAACGCGGTCAGATGCGCGACTGCGGGAATGCCGTACTCCTTGCTGATCGTATGAGCAATGCGCGCGGTGGCGGTGCGATCCGAATGGGTGCCGTGGCCGTAGGTCACGGAAATGAAGTCAGGGTTCAGCCCCTCCAGGCCGTCGAGGGTGTCATAGATGGTGTCCACGGGAGCGTTGCGCTTCGGGGGAAAGACCTCAAGGGTGAACATCGGGGAATGCATGCTGATTTCCTTACATAAACCCGAGCTCCCTCATACAGAGGGAGCTCGGTGATTTCCGCTACTTGTCGAGCTTGGCGCGCACGGCCTTGGCGGCGGCGACCAGGTTCTCCAGACTCGGCCAGGTCTCGGCGTTACCACGGGTCTTCAGACCGCAGTCGGGGTTGATCCACACCTTCTTGACGTCCATCTTGTCAAGGATCTCGTAGATACGATCCTCGATCTCCTTCTCGGAAGGAATACGCGGGGAGTGGATGTCGTAGACGCCCGGGCCGGCCTCGGTCTCGAAGTGCGCGTCATGAATGGCGTCGAGCACCACCAGATCGCCACGGGAGGCTTCGAAGGAGATCACGTCAGCATCCATCGCGTCGATGTCGCGGATGATGTCGTTGAACTCGGAGTAGCACATGTGGGTGTGGATCTGGGTGGTCGGCTTGACGGCGGAGTGCACCAGACGGAAGGCCGGAACGGCCCAGTCGAGGTACTTGACGTGCCAGTCGGACTTGCGCAGCGGCAGCTTCTCACGCAGGGCGGCCTCATCGATCTGGATGACCTTGATGCCGACGGCCTCGAGATCGAGCACCTCGTCGCGGATGGCGAGGGCGAGCTGCTTGGTCTGCTCCTCGTGGGTGATGTCCTCGCGCGGCCAGGACCAGTTGAGGATGGTCACCGGGCCGGTGAGCATGCCCTTCATCACGTGGTCGGTCTTGGACTGGGCGTACGCAGACCATTCCACGGTGATCGGGTTGGCGCGGGACACGTCACCCCAGACGATCGGAGGCTTGACGCAACGGGTGCCGTAGGACTGAACCCAAGCGTTCTTGGTGAACAGGAAGCCGTTGAGGTTCTGGCCGAAGTATTCGACCATGTCGTTACGCTCGAACTCGCCGTGGACCAGCACGTCGAGGCCGATCTCCTCCTGCTTCTTGATGACGGCGTCGATCTGGGCCTTGATGAACTCGTCGTAGGCTTCCTTGGTGACCTCGCCCTTGCGCAGCTTGGCGCGCTCGGCGCGAATCTCCTTGGTCTGGGGGAAGGAGCCGATGGTAGTGGTCGGCAGCAGCGGCAGGCCGAGGGCCTCGCGCTGCAGGGCCTGACGCTCCTCGCGGGCAGGCTGGCGCACGTAGTCGGCGTCGGACAGCTTGCCGATGCGCTCGGCGACGGCCGGGTCGGCGGCCACGCGGGTGCCGTCGAACAGGGCCTGGTTGGCGGCGAGGGCGGCGGATGCCTTCTTCTCGTCCTCGGTGGCGTCGGCCAGAGCGGCGACTTCCTTGAGCTCGGTCAGCTTTTCCACGGCGAACGCGAAGTGCTTGAGGTCTTCGGACGAGATGCCGGTCTCGCCTTCAGTGCTGAACGGCACGTGCAGCAGGGAGGATGCGGTGGAGACGGCCACGTTGGCGGTGACCTGCTTCAGGGCGTCGACCAGGCCGAGGGAGGTGGCGTAGTTGTTGCGCCAGATGTTGCGGCCGTTGATCACGCCGGCGAAGATGGCGGTGTTGGAGGCCACGCCATACTTGGCGACGGCTTCGAGGTTCTCTTCACGGCCTTCGTTGAGGTCCAGGCCGATGCCGTCGAAGCCGAGCAGGTTGACGGTCTCGTACACGTCGGCGATGTGGCCGAAGTAGGTGTTGAGCAGCACCTTGACGTTGCCCTTGGCGGACAGGATCTTGGTGTACAGGGTCTTGAAGAGCTCCACATCGCCCGGCTCCTTGTCGAGCACGAGGTACGGCTCATCGAGCTGGACCCATGCGGCGCCGAGTTCGTTGAACTTGTCGAGCACTTCGGCGTAGACGGCGGCCACGGCGTTGACCAGGCCCTTGTCGAGCTCGAGTTCGGTGGCTTCCGGGGTGCGGGCGAGCTTCAGGAACGTGTACGGGCCGATGAACACGGGCTTGGTGTCGATGCCCAGCGCCTTGGCCTCGTTGAACTCGTCGAACGGCTTGGTGGAGTTGAGCTTGATCTCCGCGGCCGACTCGACTTCGGGCACCAGATAGTGGTAGTTGGTGGTGAACCACTTCTTCATCGGCAGGGCGGTCACGTCGCCCTTGTCGCCCTGGTAGCCGCGGGCCATGGCGAAGAGCGTGTCCTCCTGGTTATCGAAGGCGAGACGCTCGTAACGCTTCGGAATCACGTTGAGGAGGATGGCGGTGTCCAGCATCTGATCGTAGTAGCTGAAGTCGTTGCTGGGGATGAGGCCGATGCCGGCGGCCTGCTGCAGCTTCCAGTGCTTGGCGCGCAGTTCGGCGGCGGTGGCCTTAACGGCGGCGAGGTCGTTGGCACCCTTCCAGTAGCCTTCGATGATCTTCTTCAGTTCGCGGTTCTGCCCGATGCGGGGGAAGCCGGAGACGGAAGTCAGAGTGGACATGAATCCTCCAATGTATGCGTTCGTAACCCGACTTAGGGTAGCAAAACATCCGGATTCCACCCCTTATAAATGGCCGCAGAGTGTCGTTATAGATGGAATTTATATCCGCTTTAGTCGAAGTCTTTCACATTGATGACCGCGAGCAGTTCGCCGCTGTGCACCTGCCATTCGTCGAACGGTTTGTTCGATCCCATGATCACGATGGATGCGGGCGAAAGTCCCAAATTCAGCAGGTCGAGTCGTTCGCCGTCGGAGTCGGCGGAGGCGAGCCATTGGGCGCTGATCGACACAGTCGGCTCGTGGCCCACGATCATGAACACGCGATTCTTGGCCTTGACGTGGGCGAGCTCGTCGAACACCGCCTGCACTCCCCCGTCATACAGGCTGATGCGGTAGTCGACGATTGGCTTGTCGCCAAAGGTCTTGAGCATGCGGTCCAACGTCTGGCGCGTGCGGGTAACGGACGAGCAGGAGATTTGGTCGGGCACCAGTCCCAACGACTCGATGCCCTTGCCCACGGCCTTCGCCTGTTTCAGACCTTTGTCGGTGAGCTCGCGCTCCGAGTCACCCTTGTCGCCGAACGGCTCGGCCTTGGCATGCCTCATGATGATGAGAATATGGTCGTATTTCTTCGCCGCTTTGGCGACTTTACTCAGCTTGATGCCCATCCGTGGCTCCCTTCACGAACCGTCTGCCCGGTGTGGCGGTGTGGCGGTGTGGTATTGCTTCCAGTATAGAGGTGTGTGAGCGTTCACAAACTCATCGTTTGGCGGTTATTCGTGCGTATTGCCGAGTTCTCCCACCTGACGGTCGAGGTCGCGCAACACCTTACGTAGTTTGTGGTCGGAGATGTCGCGCAGTTCCAGTTCCTCGATCTGCGCTTCACGCTGTTCGTCGGTGAGCGAGTCGATGTCGGTCTGTGTGTCCTTGGTCACGCGATCGCGCTTTCTGAGCGCCTCGAACCCGGAGGCCATGGCGCGCGAGATAACAAGGAAACCGGTATGGCCGATCATCTGGTGGTCGGGGCGTACGGCGAGGCCTTGGGCCTTCCATGTGCGTTCGAACGATTCCTGGATCTGCGGCTCGGTCCAGCAGCCGGCCGCGCGCAGGGCTTCGGCCATGCGGCTCATCTGCGTGGTGGTAGTTACGTAACTGACCAACACGCCGCCGGGGGCAATCACGCGGTATGCCTGCTCGAGCCTGTTCCACGGGTCGAGCATGTCGAGCATGATGCGGTCGAACCAGTGTTCGGGCAGTTCGGCGGCAACGGAATCGAAGTCGCCGGTTTTGAGATCCCACCAGCTGGGGGCCTCGCCGTAATACAGCGTGGCGTTGGCCTGAGCCACTTTGGCGAATTCGGGGCGCAGCTCGATCGTGGTCAGATGGCCGCGCTCGCCCACGGCGTCCAGCAGGTTCACGCTCATCGCGCCCGAGCCGGCACCGGACTCAAGCACGCGCATGCCGGAGCGGATGTCGCCGAGCTGAATAACTTGGGCGATGTCCTTCGGATACATGATCTGCGCGCCGCGCGGCATCGAAAGCACATAATCGGCCAGTCGCGGGCGCATCACCGCATACTCCCAGCCGCCGATGGCGCGCGAGGACTTCCACGGCTTGTTCTTGTCTTTCTCGGGGTAGACCTGATTGACCTGTGCCTCGCGCTTGGCATGCACGGTGAGGATTACGGTGCCTTCGGTCTTGCCGATCACATCGTCATGCAGAATCAGGCCATGCTCGGTCTGCGTGGAGCCGCCGGCCACAAGCTGATCGGTGATCTTCTTGCCCTTGCGGTCGGTGAACTGCACTTTCTCGCCTGCGGTGAGAGGCCCGCGCCTCGGCTCCATAACTTGCTCCTTGCGTGCTCGGTGGGTCAATCGCTACAAGTCTAATGCATGTAAGCTCGCTGGTGAGGTGATGACGATGCGAATGCAGATGACAAGCCAGATCGATGCCGGCGGCAATGACCCCATTTTCCTGATGTTCCACGGTTACGGCAACGACGAAAGCGAGATGATGCGGATTCTCGACGCCGTATATGCGCCGACGCGAGCCGATGCGGCCCCGGCCGCAATTGCCGCCGTACCCAGCTATATCTCGTTCCGCGCCACCTACGCGAGGCCCTATATGGGCGGCAATTACTGGTATCCCGACGGCTGCGGCGTGGACGAGCGCCAACGCGAATGCGCGGCGGTCGGGGATGCGGTGGCTTCACTGCTGGATGCCTCGGCATTCGCCCATCGCAGGAAGATATTGATCGGTTTCTCCCAAGGCGGTTATCTGTCGTATCGTCTGGTCAAGGCGCATCCGACGTTGTTCGATGCCGCGATCCTGCTCAGTCCTTCGTTCATGGGCGAGGAACAGGCGGCGCTTGACTCCCCTGCCCGATTCTTCCTGGCGTATGGCGCGCAGGACCGCACGATTCCGCTGCCCGACCAGCAAACGGCCCATCAGGTCCTTGAACGGGCCGGGCATCTGACCTATCGCGAGTATTCCGGCATGGCCCATGCCATCTGTGATGAGGAAATCGCCGATATCCGGGATTTCCTACGTGCCATATGATGCTGGAATAGCTTCAATATGGAATATCTCCGTTCAAAGAGGTACCGGTCCAAGTAGAAGCGGCTCAACAATGGCGGAATGGCGTTGACCACGCCCATTCATCGCGCGATGGTTCTGCGATCAGCTCAATTCCCCTGCCGGCTGATGCCGCCCTTATGACCGGTGGCCTTGAATGGCGTGGCGCGTGCCGTCACCTTCGGCCCCGGCAGATTCGTACTGGTATTGGATCGACCGCGGAGCCCGGCAGCCGGCTGGGACTCGGGGCGTCGACCAGTACCCGTGATGTCGGTATGCCGTTTGCCGTCGTGTGCCTGTTTCCCACCAGCACCGTCAGCCTCGTCAATATCAATGCCCTTGGCACGCAAAGCACGCGCCCACCGCTCATCCATCGTGCGCCTCACACGTCCCATTCGGGTTTCCACGTGTACTGCATGTCGTAGGCGCTGGGCGAACGGCGGCAGGTGGTTCAAGGTGATCGGGCCGAATGCGGCGGCGTCAAAAGACATCGTTTGCTCCCTTCGATGGTGTTGGCCAACAGGTTCCAAGGGTCAGGCACAGCGCCTTTCTCAACCCGTTCGCCGTCACGATGGCTGGCAGCTTGCGTTCACTGGTTCCCCTGCAATGCGCCTCATTATGGCAACACGAACCGACAGGTGCCGGCTGCGCCTAGGATGGGAAACGATTGCTGCACGCCGAAAAGGGAAGGCGACTGTCATGAGGTATTTCACGACTGGTGGTTGGAAGACCGCCCCGCACTTAACCTGTTCGAAAGTTTGGAGCCGCACGATACGGTTGAGATTGAGGGACTCGGTGGTGCACGCCCGGAGGCACTGAATGTTGGCTTGGATGCTTGGGATTTGATGCCGGTGAGTGAAACACAGGTTGTCGAGTGGTTCCACAATCACGATGTCGGCTCGCCCGCGAACGGGACCAGTAAGGCCGATGATTCAGTTCCCTCGCTCGATATGCCGTCGTTCTGATGTGATTCGCGGAATGTTCGTGTCGTTGTTCTCGTCGTGGGTGGATTGACACAGCATTAACTGCCGTTGAGATGTATGCACGCTGAACACGCGCCTCAACGGCAGTGGTCTCGTCATCTCTCGCTCACACCAACGGATTGCCGGCTGCCTGATACAGCGACCACCAGTCACGGCGTTCGAGTTCGATATCGGCACCGGCCGCCATCTGGCGGATGCGCTCCGGTGTCATTGAGCCGAGCAACGGCTGGATACCGGCGGGATGACGCAGAATCCAAGCGACGGCAATGCCGTTGGGCGTGGAACCGTATTTGCCGGCAAGACGGGTCAATTCGGCGTTCAGCTCGGAGAAATGCTCGTTGCCGACGAACGGACCGTATTCCGTGCCGGATTGGAATGGGCACCATGCCTGAATGGTCATATGCTTCAGCCGTGAATAAGGCAGGATGCCGCCGGTGCGATCGGCTGCGGGATCGCTCGCCATATTGAATTGGATTTCAGCGTCGAGCATCTGTGTATGCATCAGGCCGAACTGCAGTTGGTTGATTTCCAATTTCTGACGAAGGCCGCTTTGCAATAGTTCGATCTGCCACGGGCCCATATTGCTGACTCCGAAATGACGCACTTTACCGCTTGATTCCAACGCGTCGAATGCTTCGGCGACCTCGTTCAACTCAAACAGCGTGTCAATACGGTGCAGCAGCACGGCGTCGACGTAATCCGTCTGCAAAGCCTCAAGCTCGTGATCGAGTGCGTCAATCAGATGCTTGGCGCTGAAGTCATATCCGTTGGCGCCGCCATCGTTTTCGCCGAAACTGTAGTCGATGCCGAACTTGGTTTGGATGAAGATGGTGCTGCGGTCGAGTCCTGCGTCCTTCCACGCTTGGCCGAAACGCTTCGAACTGGCGTGCGCGGCATGATCATGGAATCCATAGATGTCCGCCGTGTCGAAATAGTCGATGCCAGAATCATGGGCCACGGCCACGGTACGTGCCGCATCGGCGGCATCCAACGCGTCCATGCGCATCACGCCCAGCGCCACTCGTGACGCAATCATGCCGGATTGTCCGATTTCCTGAGTCTTCATAGTGTCTCATTTCTGTTATCGCGAATCGGCGAACGGGCACTGTCCGCCTCGTTGCCGGGCAGCAATCTCCATTGCCGCGGCTTATGTCACCTTATCGCTTGAAGTGCACTTGAAGGCAACTCGCAGGCAGGCAGCGCGCGCTGCCGGGCGCGTCTTCGCGCCTTCATGTCTTCGCTGCGACCGAGACATCGTTGTGCCGTAATCATGCCTATTTCTTGTATGATGACCTCTATAGCAACAGAGCTAGGGGGATTCCATGAACACTGCCGATTCAGCCAAAGTCACCGATGCCAATGCCGGCGCAAACAATGCCATCCATATCCCGCACAATCCCACGCTTGCCGGATTGGCCACGCTGACCCGCAACGTGGCGTACAAGACCGGGGCCGATAACCTGGTGATGGATATCATCTCACCACAATCCACCGGCGATGACGATGACCGCCGCTACCCCACCGTGGTATTCGTGCAAGGCAGCGCCTGGACCACGCCGCATCGCGACTACGAGATCCCGCAGCTCTCGGCTTTGGCCCGCGAAGGCTTTGTGGTGGCTACGGTGAATCATCGCGATGCCTCGAGCGATCCCCACGACGTGTTCCCCGCATATCTCGAGGACGTCAAAGCAGCCATCCGCTATCTCAGGGCAAACGCGCGCCAATGGCACGTGGACCCCGACCGTCTCGGTATCTGGGGCACGTCGTCCGGCGGCAACACGTCGCTGCTGGTGGGGTTGACCGCCGACGAGCCGCGGTATGAGGACGGCACCAATGCCGATGAGAGCGATGCGGTGAAGTACGTGGTCAGCTGCTTCCCGCCCACCGACATGCTTGAAGCAGTCGACGCATTCGACGATGAGACCAATCCATTCCGGCTGTATTATTTCGGCCCGTTCGCGGCCGTGGTGGGCGCGACCCATGAGACCGGCATCAATGCCGAGGTCCGTCAGCGCGCGGCTGACATGAGCCCCTACCTGCAGGTGCGGGATGACCAACAGTATCCGCCGATGCTCCTGTTGCACGGTACCGCCGACACCGTGGTCCCCTACCATCAATCCGTCAAGATGCGCGACCGGCTGGCCGAGCACGGCGTGGACGCGCAGCTGGTGCTAGTCGACGGCGCCGAACATGAGTACGATTTTTGGAGCCAGCAGGTCTTCGACGTGATTTTCGATTTCATTCGTGAGCGGAGCTGAACGATAAGGGCACACGGGCGCGCCCTTTTTATAGGTTGCCGAGTTCTCTTTTAGCCAATTTTGTTGGAGCCCTTATCTGCGCGAACATACCATGACAGTTCTAGACTGTGTTCTAGGACTGTCAATCGGCAATGTGTATGAAGCGTGATGTGATGGGTCAGACGGCGATTGATGGAGTTGAGGGACTTAATAGGGCCGGTGAACTCGATGAACTCGGCAGATTTAGCCGTTCGCGGCAGCTGATGTGGGGTCATGCGCTGTATCTGATTTGGTGGTGTATTTTCTTCCGCCCGAATGCGCAGGTCAAAGGCGGCGCGCTGCGCGTATTCGGTATTGCGTGCATTCTTGTGGCCGCGGTGGCGGGGCATCGTCGGAGTAGTGTTAGAATGTTTTGGTATCAGTAAGTTACTTTAGCACGCGGCCGATTTCCTCTTTGAGTGCATACCGTCTCGGGTACTTTGCCATGATCTCCTTGGCGAGAGCCTTGGCTTGGTCGAGTCCGAAAACGTTGCGATATTGCTCGATCCACATGGCAACGAATCGGTATTCGTTGCGATTTCCCTGTTGCAGATCGCGATCCAGCGGCAGTTGCTTTCTGATCAGTCGTTCTGCTTCCGCGCTGTGATTGAGGCTGATGGGCTTGAGCAAATCACGCAGGAGTTCCGGCCGCTGCCCGGCTAAGGCCAAGGCCTCATCGGATAGGCGCTCTTCAGTCATGAGTCGTGCAAGGACTTTCCCACCGAAATCATGCTCATGATAGTTGCGCAGGATGTTCTGAACGCTTTGAGGCCAGCCCGATTTGCCGACCATCGATTTGAGGATGGGAATGCAACGTTCGTCCGCCACTGAATCACTGTGAGCGACGTAGTACTCATATAATTGTTTGATGCCGTTCTCATCGTTCAGTCGTTCATAGCAGGCCTCCAGCATGGTAAGCTCGCCATGCGGCAGTTGAGCGGTGAGCTCCCAATACCCCGCATGCTTTTGCGCGGCATCCCAATCGTAAGTCTGTTCCAAGAAAGCGGCGGCCCCGGCATAATCCCCGTCCAGGAATTTACGTGCGATGACGGCAAATCTGCATTCGGCCACGTCCGTGTTTTTGGACAGTAGCTCATCGGCACTAATTGCGTCGCCGCCGTACAGCAGAAAGTCATGATGGAGTTTCATCAGATAGTCCTGTGCAGCTCGCCAATCGTAATCGGTCAGGTTCGTTCGATGGCCGTCAATGGAATCCCCCTTCTTGTCATGAAGGAATTGCTGGGCAACATTCAATGTGGACTGCGCATAGGTGCGGCACATGAACGAGGTCGTGCCGATCTCGCGGGGCTGATGCTCCATCTGTTCTACGTCCGCCGTACCTCGTGCGTGAATATCCGCGAATGGGATGACGCATTCCAGCGGCGTGTGCGGCCAAAACAGCATCTCGATCATAGGGGTATCACGTATGAATCTCAACGCTGCAATCAGCATCTGCTGCGCTTGCTCGCCTGTAACGATTGGTGCCGCGGCATACGTATAAGCGAGGATCCGCTCATTGAGGTGTTCGATATATGTCTGTAGCGCACCCTCTTCATCATCGACTTGTCTCGCGAACCACACTGTTTTTCGCAAAGCCGCGCACATGCGTCTCATGGCCAGCGGATAGTCGTTCGATTGTTCTGCTTCCTCGAATACGGCCATCACGCCGTTTATGGCGGCATCTCCCCATTCGAATTTCCAGCCGTAGTCCTTGCCGAGATGTCGCCGCATGGGAGATTCCATGACGCGATCCACGGTGCTTTCGGGCATCAATGGTTCCATGCCGCTCGCGATTGCCGGATTCGCAGTCACGATGGCATTGATTTCGTCCTGATTCCAAACCAGATAGAAATGCTGAGCGGGCGTCCACCGTTCTGATTTGCGCAGTCCCACTCGTTCTCGAATATGTTGCAGCACTCGATTGAACACTTCAGGTTTCGATGCGAGAGGATTTGCTGCTACGGGTATGTCTGGCCGAGAGTCGTCCTGCTTTGCAATCATCGCATCGTATGTCACGTTCTGCTGATGATTACCGCCGTGTTTGTAATCACGCAACGTCAAGAGCACCGCACCAATATGCTTGCAGTATCCGTCATAGTCGTAGGGGCAGGTGCAGGATGCGAACACGATATCGTTGCCACGAAGTCGAATATCGACATCGTAGAGTTCAGAACCGTGCACTTCGGCGTGGAATAGTCCGGCCGACACTTCCTCTAACCCACCGATCCTATGCTCGTCCACGTAATCATATGCTCGCTCCAGGCTGCGGGAGGTCATCTCCTCTTCGAACTCGTCGAAATGAGCAGTCATGACGGGCCTCCTAATGATTGGTCATACATTACGGTGTGGGACGTAGTAGCCTAATGCAGTTCGGCTATCATCTGTTCAGCATCACCCATGCAACATCATGTCACGGTGCTTGTGCCAACGGAACAGACGCTCACGATGGCGGTTCAGCGTGAAACGATCCCACATCTGGTCCTCGGCCCACTCAACCATGCCATCATGTTCTTCATCTTCGGGATTGCCCAAGGTATCAAGGAACCGCTCGAACCCATACACCCCGCCGACATCCTCCGGAGGCGCATCCCCAGCCCCATCCCAAAGCTGAGGATCCGCAACGTGCACGCTGCGGTAGGTACGCAGCAGCTTAATATCATGGATCCAATCGTCACCATAATCGTAGTAATAGCGAGCGGTACGCACCTTGGGAAACACGTCGCCCAGCTCGGTTTCCGAAGCAACGCGAACTTCCGGCAACGGCTCCACCGGCATATATTGTTCGTATTTCGCCTCATGGTATGAGGGCTCTTCTCCCCACAATTCTTCCACTTGCACCTGCTTCCCATTCGGAAATGTGGCGCAGAAGCAGAACAGATGCTCGCCGTACCACATAAAGCATTCCTGCAATACCGCATGCAAATCGAAGAACGTCAATGATGCCGGCACCAGAATCTCCCGCCAGCATTCACGCCCGTCAAGGCGCAAAGTGACTCGGAAACGAAATGCCGTGTTGCCATTGCCTGCCATGAAGACTCCCTTATCAACGATGAAGTTATTATCACCGTAACAGAGTCTGGGACAAACCACTGCGTTACGAATCTGATTCGCGCCCTCAGAAAAGGCCGAATCATCTGTTCAATCTCCGTGTCCTATGGAAAAGACTCTAACAATAACCGGTACTGTTCATCATCAGCAAGTCCAATATGCCATGTGACCAGGTGCGGGACACTCATGTGATCAGTCGCTATGGTGGTGAGACGTGACTTCGGTTCGTACCGTCGAGCAGACGCGAATGGGGATAGCCGCGCCGCTCGTGTCCAATATCGGCTGGGGCGTGCTGCCGCTGTACTGGCGCGCACTGTCCAGTATGAATGCCACCAGCGTGCTCGCGTATCGTTTGGTCGCCACGTTGGCGGCCATGGTCGCGCTGTTAGTGGCGTTCTCCGTCCTGGCCACCGCGATTCCGCTGGCCATGTTCTCCTACGGCGTGCAGCACAGCCATTACCTGACCGTGAGTTTCATCCAATATCTCAACCCGCTGATCCAGTTCTGTGTGGCTGTGCTCCTGCTGCACGAGCCGATGCGCGCGCAGGGCTATGCGGCGTTCATGGTGATTTGGGTCGCGATCGCGGTGTATTCGTTCGGCGCGATTCGGGCGTATTGGGAGCGGCTGAAGCCCCACGCACGTTAAGCGCTTCCTTAACTCCCCTCCCCGAGGGGAGCTGTCGCCGTAGGCGACTGAGGGGAGGTCGACACGGCAAACAGCAGAAACCTCGCTCCCGACCAAAGCCACAAACACCACTCACGAAGCAAGCTTGTACAAGTTCTCCTTAAATTCCCGCTCACTCCACTTAATGGGATACGCATTGTACTTTTCCAAAGCGGTTATTAGCTGATTGTCAATGCGCCGATCCGAATCATTGAGGAAAACAACCAGTTCACTTGGTGTCTTTCGTGCCGCCTGCGTATCCTCCCATGAAATAAGGTACTGGAAATGAGTCGCTGGGAAGGCCGCGTAATAGATGTGCAGAATCGTTCCGCCTGTTTACTCGTAAACGGCAACACAAAGTCATACTGGCACAGCAAACCAGACTTGCCACGGAACTGAGCGCCTTCCACATACCGTATGTTGTTCGCATTAAAGAACATACGAATGTCATCTGCAAAATACGTCTGCACATGGGATTGGCCAGCATAGACATATCACCAACTTTGATGATAGCTTGCAGGAACCGATTCTTGGCATCAGCAAAATCAGCAGTATCGCTCGTCAGAGTAAGCTCGTCGCCGTTACGTTCAATACCAAACTGATTCAGAATATCTTTGAGCACTGCCAAACGTGATTCCGTCACAGTCATCCCATGCGACTTGTGGCACAGTCATCAGAGAACGTTACGCTGTTCTTCCCGGGCTTCACATAGAACTGCGTATAGTCGTTGTCTTCATCCAGAAGCGGAACATTAACTTCATACCACTCATCCAGTTGCGTATAAGTCGTGTTATCAGACAGCCATTTTCCGTAGCTTCGAATTAATGAGTCAAAATCAGAACTCGTCATACTTTCTTCTCGTCGTAAACACCACGATTCATTTGACTACAAACTTATCTGATGCAATTGGAATTGCTTCTCGCCTTTATTCAGGGTGATGGACTTCGGAGACAAAGCTTCCTTCAGCAGTTCCAGCATACGACGAGCTTCAGCATCTGTAAGTACAGCCATTGACGCCTCTTCCCCGAATGCGATTACCCAGTGGAAACAAGACTACATCAGACCAGTATGCACCGCCAAGCGGCGAGTAACACTCCACCCGCTACAATCAGCAGTATGGTTGTTCCGCAAAAGCCAGCGTTGGCTCAATTCGAAGTCATGTTCGAAGGCACGCCGCTGATTCTCGAACGCGCCACCGATTACTGGGAATCAGGCCGAGTGAGTTCGGTGCAGGAGATTGCGCCGCAGCTGTATCACTCGCGGGTGGCCGGCAGCGACGATGACTATTACGACGTTGACATCCGCCTCAGCAAAGACGCTCACGGCGAGAACACCAATGAAGCAAACACTGATGACCAAGCCACTACCAGCAGTAACACCGACCACGAATCCACAATCGACGACAATTCGATTCGCATACAATCCGCCGCGTGCACCTGCCCGTATCAGAGAACACCATATTGCAAGCATATAGGTGCCGTGCTTTACGAACTGCGCAAACAGCTCATTGGCGCGCACGGCAATCACCACAATGATGACACCGCCAACGCTCACGATGGCGTCATCGTACTCCCCCGCACCGTGCTGGATCCCATCCAGCAACACCTCGACGCGCGCGCAGAGCAAGGCAAAGGCCATCTGCTGTTCCTGTGGTCCGCCCAGCTGCGCAAAGCCGCAAAGACTTTCCGCGCCCAGCCAGACGAAGAACGACCGCTAATCCCGCTGATCGACGCACAAACCATGCTCTCCGACACAATCCGCCGATGCCATGAACGTTTCATTATTCATATCAGTAAGCACAGCGATGCGTACAGCAAATCCTGTGACTACACAGAATTCATCAAAACCGTGCAGGCTATCGCGGGCAATGCCCTGCAATCCAGTGATTACGCGAGCGCATGCGGCAACCTGCGACTGTGCATACACGAAGTCCACGCGCTTCTGCTCTCGTCCGAGAACGACGATGGCTCCGAACCTTTGCTCACGATTATGGATGATCTGGCGATGCGCGTGCGATGCTATATGGAGAATGTGGCGGAATTCGCCGACTCCCCTACCGCCGGCAAGGCATTGAACACCATTGCGCAGGCCGCGAACGACAAAGACATGCGGCAATACGAACCATTGAACAGTATGTTGCTGATTTCCAGCGCGCTCGCTTTCGCCCAATATGACGACAAACGCATGTGGGCCTATGACGTGATCGACAACGCGATAACGCGTAATCTGGAATACTCGTTCAACGAAGAGAGCGAAGAAAGCGACGAGGACGACGAGGATGAGGATAACGAGGACACGAGCGAAGTAGACGACGAAACCGACTTCATTTCGGATGAATCGTTGCACGTATTGCAACTGTTCACGCTAATGAACGCCTACGATCTGTATGTTCTGTCCGACGATGACGCTGGACGCGAGCAGCTTCTGAGCGAATACTCGGAGTCAATGGCCCTCACACTGATGAACGCTGCGAACATGATTCATGAAGGGCACTTGCGTTCCGCATACATGCTCGCACAAGGTTTCCTTCTGTCGAGCCGGGATATGGAAGATGTCGATATCGATGCCCGGCATAACGGTCTGCTGCCGGACCTGCTGCCCCATGGATGGCATACCATCATGGAATGCTGCGCCGAGGGACTCAATGACGTTGGCCTGCTCGCCAACGTGTATCGGTACTACATTCTTTCCTGCAACGACAGATCCGATACCCATTACGTGAGTAAACTACGCAATCTGTTACGCATCTACGGCGGTCTTAGCGCAGACGAATGGCATGACGTGGCTGATGGGCTGGCCAGAGATTGTGCCCGGAACATCATCGACCGCATCAAGTACCAGCCGGAAATGACCACCAAAGGCGGCACGCAGCGTCACAGCGGCTGGCGCAATCCCGCTTATGAGAAGCTCATCGTGGACGAACGGCTTTCGGATGCGGCCCTAACCTATTGCGTTATGGTCGATTACCTGCTTGCAATTCCTTTTTTCGGACTTGGCGAGCGATCCTCCATATCCGCATAACTTTGGCCGCCCCTCGGTCCACATGCAGATGACACACTATCTCCGCTCGCTACAGCCCCGGCAGGTCGAGTCTCCTGATAGCCTGCACGGTGGGTATCATTATTCCTTCCTCTCCTGAGCCTCGGCAAGCGGCAACCAGCCTAAATCCAATTCGAATTGCGACTTGGAAGAATATACAGACATGCGAGCCTATGCTTTCCCCCGATAATCATATCGGAAACCAGGAAAAACCAGCCTACACTGCGGAAAAAATACTGTCGAGCCCATCGAACAGACATTGAGGCAGAACGCACAGGACGACTGCATAAGAGATGGCAAAGACTCTACCGTCACACAGACCCACATCATCGCCAGCAACCGCAAACGCTCTACATGACACGGCACACGATAACACCGCACCACGCCTGTGCGTACGTGTGTTCAAACATTGCCATGCATGCTACGAACATCAGCATAGCCGCTCAACACACTTGGTAAGCAAACACAGCGACTTTGACACTTTGACTGTGTTCGTTGTCCTGATGATGCAGCGAGAAATGATTTAGAAGCTTCTGGACATAATAAGCGGTCTCCAGTCGCTTCCTGTCTTACCTCCCTTTTTTCCGGAAGAACAAACACGGTCATGAACATCGAACAGCTTGATGGATAGATGCACAAGAAGTAAAATCGACGCCAGACTAGAAAGTAGGTATTAAGCATGACAAAAAAATTAAGTAACAATCAATCGCTGCTGAGGGGATTTATCGAACGAGAGTTTAATAGATCCGACTACACTCGAGTTTCCGATTATTTTGAATTCTTCGCTGCTGATAAAACTCTTAAGGAAGATGAACTCAGCGCTGACGATATCAATCTAGGGCTGATGGGACGCAGTGGGGATGGCGGATGTGATGGCGCCTATCTATTCTGTAATTCGGAATTGGTACATGAGGATGAGATTAAGAGTGTGGCCGACCGTTCACGCGAAGCGCAATTGCGAGTAGTGATTATTCAAGCTAAAAATGAACTTTCATTCAATGAAAATGTAATTATGAAATGGAAGACTCTTGCTTCCAATGTTTTAGATTTTGATAAAGAGCTTTTCAATTTCAGAGATCGATATGATTCGAGGTTAATAGATTTTTTCGCGATGTTTCGCAGACTGCGTCAGGACCTTATGGGTAAAACCGTTTCAATTTCATTTGAATTCGTGTATGTCTCTTTAGGTGAGGAAGTACATCCTAATGTACTCGCCCAGGAAGCCGAACTAAAAGAAGAAATACAGAAGCTTTTTCCTGAAGAGGAAGTCCATGTGCGGCATATAGGCGCTAAGGAACTTATGACCTTAGTGAATTCCGCCCCAACAATGAAGCTGAGTCTTCCTCTGGCGGATATTCCAATTGCATTAGGCGAGCGAAAAGATTATGTCGCTCTCGTAAAGCTAAACACGTATTATAAGTTTATTTCTGACGATAATGGAAATATTCGGAAATCAATTTTTGAATCAAATGTACGTGATTATCAAGGATACAACAATGTGAACAAGGCAATACAACATACATTGTCGGCAAATGATAAAGATGATTTCTGGTGGCTCAACAATGGAGTCACCATTATTGCTTCTGACGCGATTCAAGAAACATCAAAGCGACTATTGATTACTGATCCGGAAATTGTTAATGGACTTCAAACATCTAATGAAATTTTTTCATTTTTTAAGAATAATCCAGATAAATTGGATATGGAATATCGTAATATTCTAGTCAGAGTGATTGTCGCCGAAAGTGAGTCTTCGCGGGATAAAATAATACTTGCAACAAATAGTCAGACTAGTATTCCAGCTGTAGCACTGAGAACCACTGACGCAATTCATCGCAACATAGAAATGTGTCTTAAGTATCATGGTCTATACTATGATCGCCGCAAGAATTACTACCGCAATCAGGGTAAACGTCCTTCTGAAATTGTTAGTGTTGCCTTTTTAGGACAATGCCTTATGTCGATCTTTAAATCCGCTCCCAATACGGCGAGGGCTAGGCCGTCGACATTATTAAACGATGATAATCACTACGAGGCACTATATTCAAATGATATTGGTATACAAGTTTATTGGAGAAGTGCCGAATTAGGCAAAAGGGTAGAACGCTTTATCAAGGGCTCTGATTTGCCAAGAGGAGATCAAAATGATATATTATTTTATGTACTTTATTTTCTTGTTGCTTCAATCTGCCAGAAAACAGATATTACTTTTGCAGATTTCATGAATATTGATTTTTCTGCTATCGAAGATGAGCAGATTCAATCTGCACTGGATCAGGTCTATAATTTATACCGTGATATGGGGGGAAATAGTAAGGTCGCAAAAGGCTCGAAACTTATTCTGAGTATAAGGGAGACAATTAATTCGTGAGACAAAGTTTTTTGGGGTCACATTATCGGAAATTTTAGAGAAGATACGGTATTGAGTATTTGCAACCGAGAACCAACCGAGTATTGGAGTTTAAGGACAAAATATAGGTTCTATTCGCAGATTTCATCAGTGTGTTCGCATATAAGTGCAAGCGGCTCACTCGGCACGTTCTGATGTCAAACTCACCTTCGTCGCCTTGCCTCGAGGTGCCTCATTTGAAAGTGAGCGCGTAATCCGGAGTGGTGCCTCACCGGGGGTGAGCGCGAAATCCTAGTCCTCGTCGGCCTGCCGGGTTTCGTCGTCTTCCGGTTCGACGCCCGCGATCCGGGCGAGCGTCTTGTTCAAGTATGCCATGTCCGGGCCGGCGCGTCTGGCGAGCTGTGCAGTGCGTGGCGCGGCCAGGGCTTCGAGTCGGTCCTGTATGGCGTGGATGCGCCGGACGAGCTCCGCGGGGTTCGTCGTGGCGATGATCCGTTCGATCTCCTCGCGTTTGCCGGGCAGGATGAATCCCGGTCCTCCCGCGGCCCGGTCCTTCTCGTCGAACTCCTTGAGCCTCTCCCACGGGGTGCGCGGCTCGTCGTAGACGCGCCGCGGCCGCCCGTCGCGGGTGCAGGCCCGGCCGACGGGCTTCTTGGACGGGGTGAACAGGTTGGCCTTGATGCGCACCAACTCCCATAGCTCGTTGAGAAGGCCGAGCTCGTCGACCGTGTACCGGTAGTGGAACGCGTGACGGCGCACGATGTGGTTGTTCCTGGATTCGACGGTGGCCTGGTCGTTCTTCCTGTAGGGGCGGGAGCGGGTCTGCTCGATGTCGCGCTCCTGTAGCCATGCGATCAGGTCCCGGTTGATGAATTCGCTGCCGTTGTCCGTGTCGTAGGGGCGGATGCGGAACGGCATCCGCCCCTCGATCGTCTCCTCGGCCTTGGAGAAGTTCACGAACGCGTTGTTGCGACAGGAGGCGTTCTCGGTCCATCCGGTCGCGATGTCGACGACGGTCAGGGTGCGGCAGAACTCGCCTCTGGCGCTCGGACCGCAGTGGGCGACGGTGTCGGCCTCGACGTTGCCGGGCAGGCCGTCCAATTCGTCGCCGGCCTTCCTGATCGCGATGGAGTTGCGCAGCAGCTCGCCCGCGGGCCGGGTCGGCACGGTTCCCCTGGGCCTGGCGGCGTCCCGCGTCTTTTCGAGGTACCGGTCCATCGTGGCCGAGCTCATCCTCTCCAGCTCCAGGAACGCGAACCCGTCATAGTCGGCGAGCTCGCCATGCGCGCGCAGCATCGGCAGCCACGTCGGCAGCATCGCCTTCAAATACTTCGCGCACGGCAGATCCATCATCAGCCACACCCGCACCAGCAGGTCGCGCGACTGCTCTGAATACCGCTTCAGCCGCTCCTCGGGCGGCGGCGACGGCCTGCCGCGTCCGGCTTCCGCGAGCCTGCGTCTTGCGGTGCTCCTGCCGATTGCCAACACGGAGCACATCTCGTCGAGGATGCGTCCCTTGTCCTTCTTCGATGCCTTCATGTACTCATCCCTGAATCTCAGGGTGATCTGCCGCTTCGTCGCCATGCTGATCCCGTCTTCCATAAGACAAGCCAAACAGGACCGGTACCGTTCGCGCTCATTCCCGATGAGGCACCACTATGCACTACGCGCTCAAAAAACGTGAGGCACGTCGGCCGGTTACGCCCAGTCCGAAGGAGGATATTATGGGATTGTTTGATTCGCTGAAGAACATGTTCGCGCATCATGAGCACCATCATGGAGCCAGCATCGGTCAGCCGCTCACTCTCGCCGACGCCAAGGTACTGCTCGCTTTCATCGTGGTGCACCAGCATCTGGGGATATGCGCAAGGTGGCCGCGGCGGTCAAACAGCTGCAGGACGAGATGCCGCAATTTATCACGTTTGGCATGTCACATTACTACAGCGAACCGAAGCGCGTGCGCTTCCAGTCCGAGGGCGGCAAGTTCATCGATGCGGACGCCATCGCCACCGCGTTCGCCGAAACAACTGTGCTGCAGGACGAGTGCAAGATCCATCATCTTATGGGCGATATCGAAGATAATCGCGAGCATCGCGACCCCACAACAACGCCGGCAGTGCCGATCGACGAATTAGTGCAAATCACGCAGGAAAAGCTTGCAGACACCACTGATGAAGCAGATCGCCGCGCATGGCTGTTCGCCTTGTTCGATCAACTTGATGACATTGACGAAGCAACCAAGCACAACCTAGAACCACTCGCCAACGCATTGCACACTGCGCTGCATATTGATGGCAACAACGCCAGTGCCGTGACTGACAGCGACATACGCACTCACATCATCGCCATGATTGTCGATTTGCTATTCCCGGCTTCGGAATCTGACGAGAGCGACAACGCATCGCCCACGTCACGTGCCCTGATGCTCGATTCCACTACTGTGTCACTCGACTACATGCCCGCTATCGAAATACTACGGAATCACGGTCTCACCATCGCCGGCGAAGCAGACTAAAGGTTTGAGAATTTCGCTGCCAACATTCGCAGCTAGAAGAATTACTTCTCCAGCTTATCCAGCGCTTTCAACAGCGAATCAACATGCCCCTTGGCACGCACGTTGTAGCGGGCGATAACCACGGAACCGTCAGGATTGATGACGAGCGTCGAACGGATCACACCTACGTGCACCTTGCCGTAGAGCTTCTTTTCGCCGTATGCGCCGTACAGCTTGTGCACGGTCAGGTCGGGATCAGACAGCAGCGGGAACGTGAGATGATCGCGCTGTGCAAACTTGCGCAGCTTGTCAAGCGAGTCCTTGGAGACGCCAAGCACCGTAACGTTTTTCGACGCCAATCGGGCGAGATTGTCGCGGAAATCGCAAGCCTCGGTGGTGCAGCCGGGCGTCATCGCGGCCGGGTAGAAATACAGCACTACCTTGCGGCCGGCCTCGAGCACGTCAGACAGGTTGATTGATCCGCTCTCTGTAAACCCAGGTATAACCGCCGGCAGAGTGAAATCGGGCGCCACGCTCCCCTCTTGCAGACGTTCCGGCATTGAATCAGAGCTATCAACAGTAGTGGTCATGATTCCCATCATAGAACCCTTATCAACAGCGCTAGTAAAGTTATTCAGAGGTCAGTCACACAACTGCGGATCGGCAAAACGGCGATTCTGCAACACCGGCAATGTTCGATGCGCGGAATCAAGACACTCACGACTCAGCTCAGCAGTAATGAGATCGGCTTCCCTATCGCCCACCGCAGCATCACGCGCGAATCCGTCGATGATCTCCAGATTCCGTTCCGGTTCCTCTGCCACCGTAAATTGCGCAACCGCGACGGACAGATGACCACTGTTTTCGCATGATGAACAAACCATTTTGAATTCACAATTCTCTATGCTCGGCGCAGCATACGTTGTGCCGCGTCGCAAAGTTTCATGAAGCCAATCGGATGAAGCACCGTAGTATGGGAAGGCACATCTTTGAATGAATCCGCGAACTGCTTATCTCGTGTGACAAGGATCGTTTGCACGATGCCCGGAGTATTCCTGATTTCATGGCATGTGCCGAATACCACTCCATCTTCATGATCCAAGGGTGGCACGTGTTCTTCTCCGATAAATCCGGTCAACATAATATCAACAAGATTGTCATGGAATTGATCGAGGAATGATTTCGCCGAGGATTCCGACCATTCCGGCAATCTGCTTAGCTCATGCTGTACCGTGTCTTTGATGTGCAGCGAGCTGCCAAGCTTTAAATCATACGGACCAAATTTTCCTGCTAGCACGCATTGAAAAGCATCGATTTCGGCTTGTAAAGGCCTACTTGCAGTTCTGAAATTACGCAAATTAGCTAGCGACGCGTCAAAACCTAGGGCTTCTGCCACATCGATATAAATATTGCAGTCGAAAATGACACATACGGCGGAGCTCATCAGCTCTCCAGAAGTTGCTTCAAATAAGCTGAATCATGCACCCGCACTGGTCGAGTATCCTCATCAAAGCCTTCATTGGTGTCTATCTGCTGCTTGATGAAATCAAAAGCCTGCTGAGGAGTGACACGAATGCTGACTTCCATCCGTTCTTTCATTATCGTCGGCATAAGATCGTTCCCTCCTTCCCCGTTCAGTATATTCAACTTATTTATTAATACTACAGCACGAAAGGATCCTTCGTCTGAGAGCAAACGACATAGCCTCACACCAGTCCCAACATCTTGAAGGCGTTGGCCAGGCCGTCCTGGTGAATGTCGGTGGTGGTGAAGTCACAGAAGGCTTGGATGCCGTGGATGGCGTTGCCCATGGCTACGGATATGCCGGCGGCCTTGAGCATGGCGGTGTCGTTGTCGGAGTCGCCGATGGCGATGGTGTCGGCAACGGAGTAGCCCAGCAAAGAAGCCACGTCGCGTACGGCAGTGCCTTTGTCGATGCCGTTGATGAGTAGTTCGCCGTTATTCGGCGAGATTTTGTCGTATGAGCCGTGAACGAGCTCGAACCAAGGAGCGAGATCACGCTGGGTTTCCTCGAAGGTCACGTCCGGATTCGGGGCGGTGAAGTATGAGCCTTTGCTCACGTGAATCGTGTGCCCCAGCGTGGAGCCGGCCGGCACGTCAATCTCATCCAACAGGTGCCAGAATCGCGCGAATTCGCCACGATTCCAGGTCTTGCCTTTCGATTCCAGATGTTGACGGTAGCCTTCCGAGATGTACATGCCATCCGCACCTTGCCATTGGTAGCTCTCG